>ERZ795054.451-NODE-451-length-53892-cov-7.886769_pt1 | contig 53892 bp, 45 predicted proteins | sample MGYA00375138_ERZ795054 | MGnify/ENA primary metagenome ERZ795054 (study PRJEB30183, sample SAMN05720215) | anaerobic digester metagenome | isolation source: active sludge of municipal wastewater-treating anaerobic digesters | place: USA | collected 2014-12-23 ... | reverse complement strand
CCTGATGTGAATAATCTAACTCTTTACAACAAAGTCAAAAACAATCTAAAAACCCAGGATTGACAGTTGCGACGCTAAGGGGCATTCAACCGAATGGACGCCGATGGACGCAAATCCTTTGAATGACGATCCGATGAAAGGCCGAGGCTTGACGGCTGATGTCTTATCGACGGCCTGTGGCCTGCAGCAGTTTTGTTGTTGCTTTGCCATCTTACTTGCTGCCGCAATCTTGACGAGTTGCGCTACTCGTCCGCGCCAAGCGAGCACCCCACTCGCAAACCAGAGCGGAGTGAGTCCGGACCACACAGGTTTTTCAGTGGGTATGAGCCGTGACGACGTCCGAGCAGCCCTTGCAGATTCATGGCTACTGGCATCGGTATCGCGCCCAGAAGCCGGATGGACGAGGGAGGTTTCTCCTCCGGCAGGCGGACGCGCGGCGAGGTTTGAGATGACGAATCCCGGTATGATTGTCGAGATGTGCGACGTGTATTGGATCGGGCACACCCATGCTCCAAGGACGTATTACGGCAAACGGTTGGATTATTTTTACTTTGATTGCGACGAAAAGCTGATTGGATTTGAATGGTGCATACTCGATTGACGCACGCTCGACATTTGAGGCGTTTGGCGACTTGCTGTTTGGCTGCGTCTTCAACAGCTTCGTCACCGCCATGCCAAGCTCTCTGGTGTCTCGCGTCCAGAATCTCGGGCGCGTTTGCGTTCTGGTGAAATGAAGAGTGGGAATTGGGAGTCGTTATCTTCCCGACCGAGAGTGCGGCCAACTGTCGCCGAGACAAGTGCAACGGGGAGAAAAATATCCGTAAAAATTAGCTCCCGATTATGCCGTCACGGCCGCTTTTCTGGCCTGTTTTCTGGCTGTAACACACCGGACATATCGCCAGGATTTGGGCAGGGCACGCGCAAACCGATCTTTGCTCCTGTCCCGTAAACAAACCAAGATTGTAGAGTTAGCAGAAGGCGGCATGGGGTTGTTCCAGGAAAAGTCGGTGGCATAGAGGCGAAAAACAGGCCTGAAAACAGGCGCTGAGGCCAAAAATAGAACCGCTTTTTTGCGCATCCACTTGCCCTTAAATTAGTTGGCTCGGCGACAGTCAGCTCCAGCTCCCCACAGCTTTTCAAGACCTTTGATCGGCTCTCAACCTATCGCATCACCCAAGGAGATGGTTCGTGTGAACAAATCCATGACGAACTCAATGAGACCCAACGCGATGTCCTATCGCTGCTCAATTTGTCCGAAGAGACTTTCTGGCCGATGAACTGAACGCTCGCAAACCGCAGGATAAATCACGGAAATCCCCGTTTTTGAGGTGCGGAATGTAGGCGCTGAGGTCAAAAACAGAACCGCTTTTTTGCGCATCCACTTGCCCTTAAATTAGTTGGCTCGGTGACAGTCGGCTCCTAAGTCTTTATGAAATAATAGCATGTTAATGCACCGTATTATTTCAATTCAGCAGCAGATCTCTTGGTGCTGAATGTCGCCTAGGAGCGGGGGCGGATGATAGGCGCGGGTTCATCAACGCGGTCAGAAGCAGACCCAGAATCGACCGGGTTGAAGGAACACTTCACGCAGCATTTCGTCTATGCGAGCGGCTTCGGCAAGGCGCTTAGCGCCGTTTTGGCTTGGCGGCCGAGGATTGAGGCCTCACGGAGCTCGCCTCCGACAGTTGTCGTCCCTCTGCTCAGAAACCGGTTCGAGCCAGCAGGACGGATTCTTCGATCCAGTGCAGGAACTGAGGGATCAGGCCGATCAAGACCATAGCCATTGAGGTGCTGACCAATAGGACGCCGCCGGGCAACGAGAGAGGCACTTTGTCGATGAGCGATTCCGGGGTGGCGGGTTTGACGATATACATCCACTTAATGACCAGAAGATAGTAGAAGAGAGAAATCGTGGCGTTGATGGCTCCGACCAGGACCAGCCAGTACAAACCTTTTTCCGCTGCGGCCGCGAAGAGATAGAACTTGCCGAGAAATCCCGCCAGGGGCGGTATGCCGGCCAGCGAAAACATGGCGAGCATCATGACCGCGGCCAGAAACGGATTGGTCTGGGATAAGCCGACGTAATCCTGCATTTCCTCCCGTCCGGTCTCGCGCGCGATCAGGTTCACGACGGTGAACGCCGCGATGTTCGACACCACATAGACCAGGAGGTAAAAGGCAACCGAGGTTACTCCCAGGAGCTCGGGATTCACGAGGCCAATCATGAGGTAACCGGCCTGGGCGATGGAGGAATAGGCCAGGAAACGTTTGAGGTTGGTTTGAAAAAGGGCAACCAGGTTGCCAATGGTCATCGTGAGCGCGGCCAGGGTGGCCACCAGCGTTTCGAGCAGGCGAGGGTCCGCGCCGAACACGCCGATGATCAGCTGGTAGAACAGGACAAATCCGGCCGCTTTCGAGGCCACCGAGATAAAAGCGGTCACGGGGATCGGGGCGCCTTCGTAAGTATCCGGGGTCCAGAGGTGAAACGGGGCGGCCGACATTTTGAAGCCGACGCCCGCAAAACAGAGCGCCAGGGCCAGGGTTGTGAGCGGACCCGGCGTCAGGCGGGACGCGCATTGCTGAATGTTCATCGATCCCGTCAATCCATAGACCAGGGAAAGGCCATACAGCAAGAGACCGGACGCTAGCGCGGAAAAGAAGACATACTTCAGGGCCGCCTCGGCGCTGCGCAGTTCTTGACGACGAAATGCGACCAGGAGGATTAACGGCATGGTGACGAGTTCCAGGCTGACGTAGAGCAGCACCAGGTCGCGTGCGGATGCCAAAAGGCACATACCGGCCATCGAGAGGTGCAGCAGGGCCAGGTATTCGCCTAGATGCTCCTCGGAACGATCTTCAGGCTGGTCCGATCGAGGCCACGAGAGCAAGACGGTCAGGAGATCGGCCAGGATGAAGATGGTCTTAAAGACCTGGCTCAGGGCATGGGTTGAATAGGAACCGCCAATTGCCGTTCCCGAGGGGATCCATCGGCCGCCCACCAGGAACAGCAGAACGACCAAACCCGATACCGCCAGGAGCGGCATGAATCGTTGAGCGATGGCTCGGGATGTGAACAGGCTGAGGCAGAGGATCCCTCCCGCCAGAAGCACGAGGATGAGTTCGGGACTGAGAATGATCAGTTCTCGCATCATAAGAAACGCTATAAACCAGGGGGCGGGCGAAATTGTTGGAGTTGCGCCAACACCGGGCTCATCGAGTATTCAATCATCCGGATCATCCATCCAGGGAAAATCCCGGAGAACGCCAGCAGGAAAACCAGAATGGCCAAAGGCACTTTTTCCACAAAGGTCGCATCATTGAGCCGGCCATGCTCGGCCTGAGCCAGGGGACCGTAAAACATCCGCGTGAGCGCGCGCAGGAGGTAGACGGCTGAGATCACCACGCTGGCGGCCGCCAAGACCGTCATGACACGATGCCACGGAGTTTTCAATGCGAACGCGCCGATGAACACCTGGATCTCGGCCACGAAACCGGCCAGCCCGGGCAATCCGAGACCGGATAATCCTCCGATGAAGTAAGCCACACCCAGGAATGGCATGACCTTCAGGAGGCCGCCCATTTCGGTGACAAACCGCGTGTGGGTGCGCCCGTAGATCATGCCGACTAGCGCGAAGAACAAGGCCGTCATCAGGCCGTGCGCATACATCTGCACCATGGCCCCCTGGCAGGCGATGGGATTCAGGGTTGCCAACCCGAACAGCACCAGTCCGCAATGACTCACGGAGCTGTAGGCCGTGATATACTTGAGATCCGTCTTCTGCGTGGCCACCAACGCTCCGTAGAAAATGTTGATGGTGGTCAACGCCAGAAAGAAGGTGCTCCAGAAAAGGGCGCCTTCGGGCATGAGATAGACGGTCTTCAGGCAGCCGTATCCCCCCAGTTTCATCAGCACGCCGGCGTGCAGCATCGAGACCGCTGTGGGCGCCGAAGCATGGCCATCGGGCGACCAGGTATGGAACGGCCAGAGCCCTCCCAGGGTGCCAAATCCAAAGAACATCAACGGAAACAACCATAACTGCGTCGAACGCGGAATCCCGTGCCGGGCGATTTCCGAAATCGCGAAGGAGGTGGACCCGGATTCGAAATACATGACGAGAATGCCGACCACAATCAACGCGGATCCTCCCATCAGCATGAGGGTCAGTTTCATGGCCGAATACTCCTTGGGACCCGTCCCCCACAGGCCGATCAGGAGGTACATCGGCAGCACAGCGACTTCGTAAAACAGGAAAAACAAAAAGAGATCGTTCGCGGCAAACACCCCGAACACACCCGTCACCAGCAACAGCAGGAAGACGAAAAACTCCCGCACCCGATGCGTGTGACGCCACGAGGCGCAGACCCCGCAGAAGATCACGACGGCGGTCAGAAAGATCATCAGAACCGAGATACCGTCCACGCCGACGTAATATTCGATGCCGAGCTGGCCGAGCCAGGGGAATCGTTCGACATAATCCAATCGGAGGCTTCCGTCGGTGGCCGTCGCCATCCCCCGGGTCTTCAGAAGCCCCAGGTAATCCACCAACAGAAAAGTGGAGAGAACAACATTGACCCCCATGGCCAGCAGGGCCGTCCATTTAATAAAGTGATCCTTCCCCGCCGGCAGGCAGAGGACCACGATCAACGCAACGACCGGCACCAGAATGATGAGGCTGAGCAAACCCATGGAATCAGTCTCTCTCGATTTGTTTCAACACTTCCTTTTTTCGCGTCAGTTGCAGCATCAACTGCCAGGCAAACGCGGCGCCGACGGCACCCAAGGCCAGGCCCGCCAGGAGCTTGAGCCAGAAAGCATCCCGAGCCGCGGCCACAAACACCAGCAAAAACACGCCGCCAGGCATCCAGAGGAGGTAAGTCTGCAAATGGCCGTTGACGGTGGCGCGCAGCCACCGGCCCAACCGGCGCGATGCCAGCGCCGTCCAATCCATGGCTCCGTCCACGCAATGCCGGTCGAACCAGTTGAACGGCGTCGCGATCCCGCGAAAGATCACGCGGTGCGTCAGGAACAGATAGACTTCATCCACGGCGAACTTGCGATAAACGATCCGGTAGATCGGTCCAAAGGCGAAGGAGAGTCTTTGGGGCAGAGGATTCGCGCGGAAGTAGAGAACAAAGGCCAAGCCGATCCCGGCCAGGGCCAGCAGGGTTGCCGTGATGGCGATGGGCCAGTTCAGTCCGGTGTGGGTAAGTTCGCCCCGATGAACCCAGTGTCCAAAGGGCAGAAAGCCCAGGACGACAGTCGGGATCGCCAAAGCCACCAGGGCTCCGGTCATGTTGCGCGGCGATTCATGCACCTTTGAATGATGTCCTCCCCGAACCGCGGGCCGGCCCCAAAAAGCCATGAAATAAAGCCGGAACATGTAGAACGCCGTCAAACCCGCCACGAACAAGGCCACAAAGAAAATCCCCGGATGGCCGCTGGACCAGGCGGCCGCCAGGATTTCGTCTTTCGAGAAAAAGCCGGACAAAGGCGGCAGGCCGGCGATCGCCAGACAGGCGATTAAAAAGGTGGCATGGGTAATCGGCAGCGCGCGGCGTAATCCCCCCATTTCCCGAAGGTCATTCGTGTGGACCGCATGAATCACACTGCCGGCCCCCAGGAACAGCAAGGCCTTGAAACAAGCGTGGGTGGTCAGGTGAAACATCGAGGCCGTGAAACCGAGGGGATGCTCCCACGACGCCACGCCCAGCGCCAGCATCATGTATCCGAGCTGGGAAAGGGTGGAGAAGGCCAGCACGCGTTTAATATCAAATTGCGTGGTCGCAATGACCGCCGCAAACAACGCCGTAAAAGCGCCGATCGCCATGACCGTGTTCATGGCCGTCGCCGACGCCGCGAACACGGGAAACAGCCTGGCCACAAGATAAACACCGGCCACCACCATCGTCGCGGCATGGATGAGGGCCGACACCGGCGTTGGGCCTTCCATGGCGTCGGGCAACCAAATATGAAGCGGAAACATCGCGCTCTTTCCAGCCGCTCCGCAGAACACCAGGATGGCGCTGACCGGTAAAACACCCAACCCCAAGAACGGCAGCGTCTCGCGCGCGAGCTCGCGCAAAGTGGTTTCCGAGGTCAGATGAGTGAAATCGAGCCCCCGGGCGTGGTAACTGAGCGCCATCAAGCCCAACAGGAAACCAAGATCCGCAAACCGGGTGACAATGAAGGCCTTCTTGCAGGCGGCGACCGCCGACGGTTTCTCCCAATAGTAGCCGATCAACAGGAACGAGCTCAAACCGACCAACTCCCAAAAAACAAACATCTGCACCAGCGACATCGACAGCACCAACCCCAGCATCGAGCCCGTGAAGAGATTCAGAAACGCAAAGAACCGTCGATACCCCGGATCACCCGCCATGTAACCCTGCGAATAAACGTGGATTACCAAGCTGATGTTGGTCACCACCAGGACCAGAAGCATCGAGATGTCGTCCGCCAGCACTCCCACATGGCCCGGCAGGTCGGGGCTGAACCGGATCCACTCGGTTTGCCAGGGCGTCAGGGTCTGTCCGGCAAAATGGAGAAAGTAATCCGCCGCCGCGCCCCATCCCAGAAGGGCGCTGGCGCCAATGGCGCCGGTGGCCAATCCCGAGGCCGCGCGCAAAGACAAATGCTGGCCCAACAGCCCGACCGCCAAAAAACCGAGGAACGGCAGCAGAGGGACGAGCCAAAGGTGATCAATAAACCAGTGCTGTGTCATGCGCCCCTCAGTGTTTCAATTCGACGGCGTCATTGACGTCGAGCCGGTGTCTGTGGCGGAAGATGACGATGATGATTGCCAGGATAATCGCCGCCTCGGCCGCCGCGATGGCAATAATGAACAGCGGGAAAATAGCCCCCGCCGGATCTCCCCGATACAGGTAATGGTGAAAGGCGACGAAGTTCAGCGCCGCCGCGTTCAGGATCAATTCCACCGCCATGAGCATGCCAATCAGATTTCGCCGGGTTAACAGGCCGTAGGTGCCGATGCAGAAGAGCAACGCGGAAAAAACCAGGTAATGTTGCAGGGTTAAATGGCTTGTCATGGTTTCTCTCCTTTGTCCCGCCTCGAATCAGGATTCCTGGCGATGGTCACCGCTCCAACCAACACGGCCACCAACAACACCGACATGGCCTCGAAGGCCAAGGCAAAACCGCCGGGCTTGGGCGAAAGCAAGGCGTGGCCGATTTCCTTGACGGAAGCCGATTGGACAATGTCGGTCGCGCTCGCCCCCAGATCGTGCCGCAGGATGGCCTGCGTGAACAGCAGGAACAGGCCGGCGCTGAAAACGGCCGCGACCGCCTTGCGCCACGGCGCGCCGAGCCGGAACGATCTCTGCGCCACGTCCGCCACCAGCAAAACCACGTAGACGATCAAGACCACGATGCCGCCCACATAAACCGTCACCTGGACCGCTGACAGGAACTGGGCATCCATCAGCAGATACATTCCCGCAATGCCCAGAAGAACCGCGATCAAACCGGAGGCGCCCCGGAACAGGTTCTGGGCGCTGATCACGAAGTAAGCGCTGAACAAAATCAAGAGGGCCAGGCCAAAAAAGAGAAGTGAGGCGATCATGGATCTGTCGCGGGTTTGGGAGCGGAAGAGGCTGGCGCGTCGGGCACCTGAGTCTGCGCGGGGTCCGGCTTTTCCGGGGCGTCGGCGCCGGGAGTGGGCGGCGCCGGTTCGTTAAGGATCAACACCAGCTCCGAGCTGTCATATACGGCCGTCTCGAAGCCTTGCCCCATCTTGAGGGCCTCCGACCGGCAGGAATCGACGCACAGACCACACAAGGTGCAGCGTTCGTAGTGATAAACATACCGGGTGAGCTTCGACTTGTTCGTGACCGGGTCCCGTGTTTTTTCGACGCTGATGGAATTATTGGGACACGCCCGCACACAAACGCCGCAGGCATTGCATCGAAGCAGGCCGGAGCCTTCATCCTTAACCAGCTCGATCCGGGTGTGCGTGCGCGGCGGGAGTTTGAGCTCGTTGCGGTTCTCCGGATATTGCTGGGTGATGACCTTATCGAACCGGACAAAATACCGGAACGTAAGCCCCATGCCCGACAACAGGCCGTGGATGCCGCGGAAGACTTTGCGCCACCAGTTCATGAGTGAAAAAAGAACCATCGTCCGGTCACCAGGACCGCCGCCACGGCAAGGTTCACCAACGCCAGTGGCATGAGGAATTTCCATTCAAACCGCATCAGCTGGTCTACCCGCAATCGGGGGAATGTCCATCGGAACCACATCACAATGAAGACCAGCACGGAGACTTTACCAAAAAACCACATCCAGGGCGGGATCAGGTCAAACCACCGATTGACCGCCTCCCAATTTCCGAGATGAAACGGCATCCAGCCGCCCAGGAAGAGCGTGGCCGAAACGGCGCAGACAATGAACACATTCACAAACTCGGCCAGGAAAAACATGGCGAACTTCATGGCCGCATACTCGGTGTGAAATCCGGCCGTCAATTCGCTCTCGCCTTCGACAATATCGAATGGCGTGCGATTGCATTCCGCGGTCGAGGCGATCGTGTAGATCACGAAAGCCAGGAAACCGACCACCGGCGCCCGCCAGATCCACCAACCGGCCCGCTGCGATTCCACAATCTCGTTGAAATCCAGCGAGCCGGCAAAGATCACCGCGCCCAGGATCGCGAGCGCCGCCGAGAGTTCATAGGAAATAATCTGCGCGCCGGCCCGCATCGCGCCCAGCAGAGACCATTTGTTGTTGCTCGACCAGCCGGCCGCCAATATTCCCAGAACCCCGAGCGACGACACGCCGATGACAAAGAGCAGGCCCACGTTGAAGTGGACCGCCTGGATCCTCGGGGCGAACGGCACAAAGCTGAGCGTGACAAACGACGCCACAAAACAGATCAGCGGCGCCAGATTGTAGATGAAAAGATCGGCGTCCCGGGGATTGATCTCCTCTTTGCCCAGCAGCTTGAGCGAGTCGGCCATCGGCTGCAGAATTCCATGGGGCCCCACCCGCATCGGCCCGAGCCGCTGCTGCATGTGACCGGCCACCTTCCGTTCCAAATAGACCAGAATCATGGCGACCACAGCCACAAACGCCGCCAGCAAGGCGGCCGCTCCCGCCATCTTCACCAGCGCCACCAGCGCCGGGTGCACCAGCCATTCCCGCAGCAAAGCGTCCACGCTCTCCACGAGCCGGTCGGTGTGATAAAGGCTATTGATCATGGTTGTCCGCAATCCACAGGCCATTCTCTCATCGGTCAATGTCGGGCATCACAACGTCAAAGGTCGAAAGCACCACCACAATATCCGCCACACGCCAGCCCCGAATGATCTCCGGAAACACGGAGAGATTCGAGAATCCTGGCGACCGGATCTTGACCCGGTACGGATTGGCCTTGCCTTCGCCCACCAGGTAGAAGGCGATCTCACCCCGCGCCGATTCAACCCGCGATAGATACCGTCCGGGCGCCAGCTTGGGCACGGCAGGCAACTTCGTCCGCAACGGACCGTCCTTGGGCATTTGCTCCAGGGCTTGTTCGATGATCTTCAAGCTCTGCCGCATTTCCTCGAGCCGAACCACGTATCGCGCCCAGCTGTCCCCGTCGGAGGCGACCGCCGTCTTGAAATCAAACCGGGGATAGAAACCGTAAGGACGGTTCTTGCGAACGTCGTAATCGACTCCACTGGCCCGCAAGGCGGGCCCCGTCACCCCGTAGGCCTTGGCCATGTCCGCCGATAAAATCCCCACGCCCTGGGTCCGTTCCTGGATGATCACGTTCCCCGAGAGCAGCCGCTCGTATTCCTCGATGATGGGCTTGAAATACTCGACGAACTTGCGGGTCTCCGGGATGAAGGTGTCATGCAACTCGGCCATCACCCCGCCCGGCACGATGTAATTCATGGTCAGCCGTGTGCCGCAGGTTTTCTCGAACAGATCGTTCACCATCTCCCGGTCCCGGAAGGCGTAGAGAAACGGAGTGAACGCCCCGAGATCCATTCCGAACACCCCCCACCAGAGCTGATGCGACGCTACCCGGGTCAACTCCGACATCAACACCCGGATATACTCGGCGCGCTCGGGCACGGAAACGCCGAGGGCCTGCTCCACCGCCAGCGCCCATCCCCAGTTGTTGATGTGCGCGGACAAGTAATCCAACCTCGAGGTCAAGTGAGTGAACTGGATCGCGGTTTGGGCCTCGCCCATCTTTTCGATGCCGCGGTGCACAAACCCCATGTGCGGCGTCACCCCCAAGACGGTCTCGCCCGCCAGTTTCACGATCAGACGCAACACCCCGTGCGTCGATGGGTGCTGCGGTCCCATGTTGACAAAATAATCCTGAAACGACGGCGGCGCGGGGCTGACTTGAGGTTGGGGGACGGATTGAGTCATGGCGTCAATAAGGTCGTTTCCGCACGTCGTGAACCGTGTCCACATAATCCTTGCGCAAAGGATATCCCTCCCAGGTGTCGTCCAGAAGGATCCGCCGCAGATCGGGGTGCCGGTCAAATCTCACGCCAAACAGATCGTAAACCTCACGTTCATGCCAGTCCGCGGTCGGCCACAAATCGCTGACCGTCTCAATGCGGGGACAGTCCCGGGGGACGCGGGTCAAGAGACAAAACTCCCGGCCATCACGGAAATCCGAGAGGGCGTAGACCAACTCGAACTCGCCCTGGGCCGGGTAGTCCACAGCCGTGACCAGGAGGAGATAATCAAAGCCGGCCACCTTGACCTTCGCCGCGGCCGCATGAAGTTCCGACGGAGCCACCCGAAAGGCCGGCAACGATCCGCTCAGTTCAAAAACGGCGCCCTCGCCGAGCAACTTCTGAAGCTCGTCACGGAGCGGCGAGGTTACCGTCGCGAAAGGACCTGAACCGGTGTTGAGGGGAGAATCCGAGGGCGCGCTCATGTGTGTCGGTAATCTTGAGCCGGATCCATGGGGAGGTGATCGAATGGAAAATCGGGCAGGGGCCGGGGCTTCCACACTGCGCCGCTTTCCTTTTTAATCTTCGCCTGCAGCTTCATCAAGGCATGCAGCAAGGACTCGGGACGCGGGGGACACCCCGGCAGGTAAACGTCCACCGGAATCACCTTGTCCACGCCCTTCACCACCGAATAGCTCTCGTAATAAAACGGCCCTCCGCTGACCGCGCAGGCGCCCATCGCCAATACCCACTTGGGATCGGGCATCTGCCGGTAAAGCATTCGCAGCCGGGTCGCCATCTTGAAACAGATCGTCCCCGCCACAACAATCATGTCCGCCTGCCGCGGCGTCGCCCGCGCCACCTCGAATCCAAATCGCGACCAGTCATGCCGCGATGCGCCCGTCGACATCATCTCGATCGCGCAGCAGCTCGTCCCAAACGTCAGCGGCCACAAGGAATTCGATCGCGCCCACCCCAACAGCGCTTCGAGTTTCGTCAGCAAAAACCCACCGTCCGGCATCGGCAATCGGTGCGAGGGCATAACCGACTCCACACCGACGGCGACAGACGATCCATCGTGTTTTTCTTCCGGTGCTAGTGCCACACGAGATACCCTTTCTTCCAGGCAAATACCAAACCAAAACCCAAAACCAACAGGAAAAGACCGCCCTCAACCAACGCCACCCATCCCATCTCTCCCAAGACCACCGCCCATGGAAAAAAGAAAATCACCTCCACGTCGAAGATCAGAAACAACAGGGCAAAAATGTAATACTCAACGTGAAACCGGGTCCAAGCGGACCCATAAGCCATTTCTCCGCATTCGTAAGGCGAGTTCTTGATCGCGTCCGGATTGCTGGGCGCCACCAGCCGCGAGAAAAAGAAGCCCCCCAGGACAAACAACACGCCTGTCAGCACAACAAACAGCAAGTATAATATTTCCATACCGGTTCGAATCGCTGCCTCACTCAAACCCAACACCATCGGAGAACACAACCGAGCCATTTATCTTCCCTGTTTTTCCCCTTTATGGCAAGGCATTAGTTTTATGAATTATTTTTATAAGATTTATTGGATTCATTAGGCCGGCCCATGCCGGCGGGTCCAAAACCGCAAATCAAACGATTGAACCGAATCGACGCCTAGCCACGCGAACAGAAGCAGAGGCATCCGATGGGCCAAATCCCCGACCTCCCATCGAGGTTCCCAAGACTGTAGGATCTTCGTATTCGGCCCGCCATTATTCGCGTTGGTTGGCGTCTCTTCGCGGTTAAGTCGTTTTATTTGCGGTTCAAGGGCGTTCTGCCGGGATGGACAGGTCTGGAACGAGGGCTTAAGGTGGAGCGTTTACGAGTTGACGTTGGATGACTGGCATGAAGATCAAGATTATTGGCGACCCCCTCCTGGCCTGCAACGAAGAGGGGCGGTTGATTTCCCGGGTGGCCACCGTATTCCCGCGGCGCCGAGTTCTGGTGACCTTGCCCGGAACGCACGCATGGCAGCGGGTGGCGTTCAGCGACTATGTCAACGCCCAACTGGCGGCGGCCGGGAGCAAGCCCATGACGTGCGACGAGGAGGTGGCCGAGTATATGCACTCGGTCGATTTGATCCTGGAACCGGGCATCGTCCTGATCCGCCCGGATCCCGCGAATATGGATCTGGCTTTCGAGGCCGATGAGATGCTGCAAGAATTGGTTTCGAAGCGCTGCATCAAGTTTCTTCAGGTGACGGATCAATCCGTGCGGCAGGCGATCAAGGAGCGGGGGGAATGCTGGCGCATCAGCGCCCTGCCCCGGTCGCCGGCGGAAATGACCCAAATGATCCGAGCGTCCCGGATTGGGATTGGAGGCCTACCGATTTATTACTATAACAACCTGACCGGCACCCGGTATTTGACGGTCCAGGAATTCTCTTCTCTTCGACAACATCCCCGCGAGGTGATCTTGCAGCACTTGAGGGAGATCCAGGAATACTCCGCCCGGAAAAACCGTCTGCGACATCCCGAGATCGACTTTTTCATGGCGGGCGAGCGTTTTGGAAAGCAGGACTTTGCCGGCTTCGATTTGGCCGCCGTGGCGCCGTCCGAGGTGTTGCAGGTGTTTGATCCGTTGGAAAGGAAGTTCCTGCGCGCGGTCCCGGAGTCCTTGCGGGTCGACGATCCGGATAATCCGGAGTGGCGCAACCAATTCTTTACCTCGTTGGTCGGACAGAAAAACGAAATACTCTCCGAGGAAATCCTGGGCGGACTGAGCTCGGAGTTCTTCCTGCAAATTGAGTGGTTGCCGGGATGCCGTTTTGAGGAAGGCGAGTTGTTATTTGACTCGATATTCGAAGAACCGCCCCCGCCGGCCTCGGAACCCAATGCCTGCCACCTCGATCCGAAAACCAAGGGGTTCATCTTCAATTTCATCCGGGAATTTGGCGATTTGCAGTATATCAACGTGGGCCGAGTCGTCAGTTCCCTTTCGCAGCGTCCCAAGGAAGCGGGTCGCCGCGAAGTCTATATCGCCGAAATCAAGCCCCAGGGATCCCCTCCCCCGGTCGTCCGCATCATGCGCATGCAGAAATGGGGGATTGTCGAGCATCTGGCTGAAAACAAGGACCTCCTGACCTCCATCATGGAATCCGAGGAATACACCGAGTATACCCTGGACCGCCGTCTCGCGTGTCGTCAGTTGGGCATGAATCTGCCGGAACGCTTCGATCTGGGGCGCATCAGCGAAACCTACGCAGGCCCCCGGACGGAGTACTTCGGAAGACTGGTTTGGGCGAGCTATTACGAACGGGATTACGTTTATGGCGTCGCCACCGATAAAGTCGTGCGCTCGAAATACGCGGATTCGGCCTTTTCCCTCCAGTTTGCCCATCTCCTCGGCAAGGCCGCAGCCGCCAACATCATCGTCGGCCGCACCAGCCCGGAAGGACGGGTCCTCTTTGACGATGGCGACGAGGTCCTCGTCGAAAGCCCCAACGGCATGCCGCTGGAGATCATCCTGGCCGATTTCACCGGCGCCTTCCGCGAATACCAGGCCGATCTCGTCAACTACGCCGCCGATTATGCCCAGCCTATCATCCGACGAAACATGTTTGTTCCCCAACCCAACGTCTTCGCCCGCATGTTCGTCGACGCCTTCATCAGTCGTTTCTCGAACATTCAGGCTGAATACCGCAAACGCCAGCGCGCCTTTGATCACCTCTTCAAACACCGCCTCCATGACGTCCATGGCAGTTTTGCTTATCGATGGGAACGCATTCTCGAACGGATGAATCGCACGGATCCCGTCCAACTCGGCAGAGCCATCGAAAATCAGATCAACCTCTAACAAACAGTAACAAACAGTAAATAACAGCAATATTATCTTGCATTCTGGCTGAAAAAGTGTGATTCTCGGGCCATGAAAACGTCCGATTCTGTGTCTATGACTTCTTCGGTGCCTCGCCAAAATCCTTCCAGCCCAGGGAACGAAGCTGGGATTCGATCAGGTTTTTTTGGTTTGTTGGATCGGCTCTTGAGGGAGCGCGAGAAGTTTTTCGACGAGATTTTTGAGGGTCGAAAGCTGGGGGTGCTGTTGCGGTGGTTTTTGACGGCGACGCTGGTGTTGAGCGCGTTTTACGGGATGACGATGGGGCTGATGGGCTTTCGTCATGATGCATGGCTGGGGGTGCTGCAGTCGGTGACATCGGCGGTGAAAGTGCCGTTTTTATTTCTATTGAGTGTGGGGGTTTGTTTTCCGGTTTTGTATTTGGTGTTGGTCTTGATGGGGGCGAGGCTGAGTTTTAGCCAGACACTTTCCTTGATTTTGATGGCGCTGACATTGAACTCGGCGTTGCTGGCGAGTTGCGCGCCGATCGCGTTTTTCTTTGTGCTGACCGGATCGGACTATCATTTCATCAAGCTGCTGCACGTCGCGATTTTTGCCTTTAGCGGGGGCTGGGCGATGATGGCCTTATGGCAGGGGCTATCGAGCATGTGCGAAAAGTCGAATCTATATCCTCGTCAGGCGGTGAAGATTCTCCAGGTCTGGATACTAGTCTTTGGGTTTGTGGGCACACAGATGGCGTGGAGTTTGCGGCCATTTGTGGGATCACCGGATTTATCCTATCAGGTCTTCAGGCAGGGGCAGGCGGGGAATTTTTACGGGGCGGTCTGGAGTTCGTTGGTCAGCATGGGCAAGAATGCGGCGCGCGAAGTAAAGAAGCTGGACTGAACCGCAAGGGAGCGGGGGCCGCGGCAAGCTCGCGGAAGGCGGTCCCGCGCCCCAAGGCAAAAGGCAATATGGCGGCAGACGAAATCATGACACTGGAGGAGGTGGCCCAGTATTTGAAGGTCAAGCCTCAGACGGTATACAAATGGGCCCAGGAAGAACAGATTCCGGGGACCAAACTGGGCAAAGAATGGCGTTTTCGTAAAAGCATACTCGACGAGTGGATCGACTCGTCCATTCTCCTGTCAAAAGCGGGTTTCGATTTGTTGTTGCGGTCAAGCCAACGGGCGGTGCAAGGCAAGAACTGGTCGTCGGAAGAACTGGACCAAATGATGCGGGAAGCAACGGAGTAACGGACCATGCCTGGCCACGGACCGATCAGAATCGTGATGACACCTGAGGTATTGGGATCGGCCTTGGTGCGCGAGGAAGAAGGATGGATTCTTGAGTGTTGGCGGGATGGAGTCATCCAACCGATTGTCAACCGGGCGTGGCTGGTGCGGTGTTTAAGGCTGATGCACAGGCTTGGACTACCGGAGATCCAGATTCGGCGCTGGGGATGGTGGCTGGGATCCGCGATCAAATGCCACGCGACAAGCGATGTTTCTTATGAGATATCCGGTAAAGACCTGTATGAGCACCTGGCCCGAACGGCCTCGGCAGCTTACATCGTTTATGGACATTCGGGAATCTTGAAGGGTCCGGAGATGACTGGGGCCGGTTCTGGCGCCGCCTGGATCTCGCTGGCTGATTTCCTGAAAAAGCGATCAGGCCACGCCGAATCCGTTCCAGGTTCAAGGGAACGCAAAGAGACGTCCGAGCATTTGCGGGCCGAATCGGGACCTGGGGATTGACTTTCCGACGGATTAACCAGCGCCATCGACCACCCGGCAGACCGCCGGTTTCATGGGAATGCCCGTTTTCTGTTCGTAGGCTGACGCCATCGCTTCCTGGAATTCCTTCAGTTGCGGAAGTCGAACGAGATTGATGGTGGCGCCGCCGAATCCGCCGCCGGAGAGGCGGGCGCCGATGCAAGCGGGATGACGCCGTGCCAGGTCGACGAGCAGATCGAGTTCCGGGCAGCTGTTCTTGAAAAAATCCCGTGAGCTCTCGTGGCTCTGGAACATGAATTGGCCGAACTGCTCGAAGTCATCGGCGCGCAGGGCGCGATCGCCAAACACCACCCGTTGATTCTCTCCCACTACATGATAAGCGCATTCGTATTCCCGCGGGCTTAATCGGGTTTTCTGGGCTGTCAGCTGTCGAGGTTCGATCTGACGCAGAGATTGGACTCCCAATTTGCGGGCCGCGGATTCACAGCATTGACGCAACTGGTTGTATTGCCCGGCAACCAGGGCGTGTTTGACGCCGGAGTGGCAGACCACCACCGCCACCTCGCCCACCAACGGCGTATGTTCCACGGAAAGATCCCGGCAATCGATCTGCACCACGTGAAACTCCTTCCCGAACAGGGAGGAAATCTGATCCAGCAAACCGCATTGGACACCGACAAATTGGTTTTCCGCCGCCTGGCACAACTTGGCGAGGCTCATCTTCTGGGGACTGGTCAAGACCGGAAGGGCCCCGGTTTTGTCGCGCGCGGGCGGCTGGGCGCAACCGGTGTCCGTAACTGTGTAGGGATACATTTTGCGCACCAGCAGGGCCGTCGCCAGCTCCAACGCCGCCGAACTGCTCATGCCCGCTCCCAGGGGAATCGTGCCATGGAGGGTGGCGTTGAATCCTCCAAAGGCGATCCCATGCCCACGAAGCTGCAACAGCACCCCCTTGATGTAATCCGCCCACGGCGCTCGGGGGTTTTTTTCGAGATGACTCACCGAAAAGGACTCGGCATCGGGAAAAGCGGTGCTGGCAACCTCGATCTTGCCATCCCCTCGGGGCGCCCCCGCCATGAAGATGTATCGGTCCACCGCCAACGCCATGACCAATCCCTGATTGTAATCGGTGTGGTTCCCCAACAGTTCGAGCCGGCCGGGCGCCTGGGATTGAAAAGGCGGCGTGTGACCATAGCGTTTCTTAAACAGTAGTTGAGCTTCGTTAATCATGAATCTCTCGTGCTTCCCAGCTTGTTCAGGAACGATAAATCTCATAGGCTGCCAGCCGGGTCACGAAAAAAACACTGTGCGCGCTGATCATGCTTATGAAAAACAGACAATGGCTCTTCGGTCTTCTTGGGTTTCAGATGGTGACTCTTGCCTTTTCTCAGTCGGCTCCAGGCTTTTACATCCCCGAGAACCCCAATTACACCCTGGTCAACTCAGTGGAGGACTCGTTGCGCTTCACTTTGGACAAGACCCTCGAGACGGACGCCCGGGGGCATCTGGTGTCACGATCGAGCTTTGTGGATCCGGAGGGCGCGGTCATGGGCTGGCACGATTTCGGTCATCTGGAAGGTCCGGGCTGGGCGGCCAACGCGGTGGGAGGCGCGCATGAGATTTATCTGTGGGGCGCGTGGATGAATCGCCCAGAGTGGAAAGTCAAGGCTATTCGCATCCTGGATCATGTCCTGGAATGCGGCTTTATCGATTGGCAATCGGGATTCATTCGGCCTTATCGGGACACGCAGACCGGGGCGTTTTGTTTGAATTACAAGCATCGCACAGACTGGGTCTGTCCGGGTTCGCTGGCGAAGATCGGGTATCAACTGTTGGTTTTTTCGGACGAACTCAGTCCCTCATCCCGGGCGCGTCAGATGCGGCGGGCGGCCCTGGGGATTGCCCGTTGGATCGACCAACAAGTCGAGCCGGTGCCCAATGGATGGTTCCCCCGCCGTTGCACTCCCGATGGCAAAATCTACCGGAAATCGCCCGAAGGCGGAAACGATCCCTTTTGGCAAACCTCGGCCGATGGGCTTTTCATCGTCCAGCTTCAAGCCGCGCTCACCCAAAGGAAGCTCGCCGATTACCGGCTGGCGCTGAGGGAAAAGGTGGACGTATTCATGAAGGCGGGCGGAATTTATGGCAGCATCAACCATGATACTTACGATCCGCAGGAAAACGTGGCCTATTCAGTGGCTTTCCGCACCTTGCTGCTGGCCTCTCGCGTCCTGTCGGACGAAACGATCCGCCGTTTCGCCTACACCCACTGCCTGGAAGGCCTGCGGATGTTTCAAATGACGGAGGACCGAAATGGCGTCGCCACCAAAGGATTGCTCTTCATGGAAAAGACCTGGGACACCGCCTATCTCTGGGAGAATGCCGAGGCATCGCTGGCCTATTTCGAAGCGGCACTGGACACGCGCAAAAGCGACATCACCCGGAGCCGGAGCTACGAAACCAACGGCCTGGTGATTCTGCGGGCTATTGCGAAACATCACCATGGGGCCTATGGATTTCTCACGGAGGGGGTCGACTGGAACGATCATGTGGGCCAGCAACACCATATCGATCAGCAAAAATACGCCGCCATCCGCTATACCGAGCCCTTCCTCAATAACCAGCATATCACCGAACCCACCTGGTTCTACCTGAATCACCTGGCCCAAAAATCCAAACAGGCCGGAGCCACCGAATGGCGCGACCTGGAAAACAACCTCCTCTATCGCAGGCCGCTTAGGGTCTGTGCAAAAACTAATTCCGATTTTGCTGGAGGGGATTTGGCTTGCTGGCGAGGCGCGACGAAGGAGCATAGCCATGTCCTCTGTGACTGAGGAGCAACGAAGCCAGCGAGCCAAATCCCCCCAGCCCTGCGGGGCGGGGCGCCACCAGGCCATCTGCTTCGTTCCTCGGTCGGTCGAGTATCTCAGAGGATACACTCCTTCCCTTGGGCCTCGCATCTGGCCCGGTGGCGCTCCCGCCAAAACCGGAATCAGTTTTTGCACAGACCCTTAGCTCACGCGTCCGCTGACTCGCCGTCGGCATCCTCCTCCTGGCTGCGATGAAACAACCCCAGCCAGCGCATCCAGACAAAGCTCAAATAGAGTGCAAAAGCCAATAGCACGGCTTCGGCGATCCATCGCAAGACCGCGGAGTTCAGGGACAGAGCGACGGCGTCCCCCAACCCGGTGGGCATGGCCAGCCAACCCGCCAGCGTGAATGCCAGGAAGAGATTGACGAATGGCGCTTTCACCAGGGACCTGAAAACCACCACCGGATTGGCCGCCCCAAGCGTGTCGGTGACCAGCATGGCGAGAAACGCCGTTGGAAAATAAAGGCATCCCAATCCAAAGACCATCAGGTCGATCCCGGTATTCGCCCCCAACCACCAGCGAATGGCGATCGCCGGACCAAAACAGATCAATCCGAGAATAAAGCATCGCGCCAACAACTCCTTGGTATCATCCCAATCCAGCGTCGACCGACCCAGAGGCGGGATCCGATCGTGGCCTTCGGTCGTCGATAACACGATATCGCGCCAAATCGTCGTCACATAGATTCCCAACAGGAATCCCATGATCAATGCAACATATTGGGCAAAAACCGGGACCACCCGGTGGATGTTCTCGATCAGAACCGCGCCGAGGATCAACAACAGAAACTCGCCCTGCAAAGCATAGGAAAACGCGCCGGGAACCGAGGCAAAAAACGAGACCGGCGTCGTCACGGGGGGCTTGGGAATTTCAAGCGGTTCCTCCGGAGGAGCTTCCTCCTCCTCGCTGGAAAAGGTCTCGATCCACAACCGCACGCCCCCCGCCCGAACGACCTCGCCCGGCTTGACATCGGCCTCCGCCACCAGATTATTGCCCACGCACGTGCCCTCGGCAGAACCAAGGTCTCTCACACGCATCGAGCCATCCTCGCGAATCTCAAGCTCGCAGTGCGCCTCGGAGAGCGACGGATCATCGATCGCAATCACGTTGTTGGATTCGCGCCCGACCGAGTAAATCCCGGGATCGAGCAACGTTCGGATCGGCCGGGAGTTACCGGGATGAATGACGAGGGTGGGCATTTCTTTTCGGCATGTTCACTGTATTGGAACTTTGGAACGACCGGGTTTTCATTGGCTAATGGCGATTCATGGTGATCCGGCCACGAGAAAACTCCAGTATAAAGTCATCGGCGAAGTATAGTGGCCGTAAGGCGCCTTTTAGAGCCTGCTTGAAAATTCCGAGGGGTGCTGCGACAAGCGATTTTGGCCGGAGACAGGCGGCGAGGGCCGAGACAACGCCGGTCTCGGGCAAAAGACCCTCGTTATGTTTCATTCGAGTCCATTGGCGTCCATTCGCGGTTGAAATGGTGCCCCGGACCTCCGCACGAAGACTCTATGCTCTTTGTGTTTTCTCGCGGCAAAAAACTCTGGTCACAAAAGAATCCAGAGACCGCAAAGAAAGAACACGACCTAAAACCCAATCCTCAAAGCGGCCATCTGAGCAATCTCCACCGTATCGGGATTCGATGCAGCACTCTGGTTGTTTGCCAGGAGCAACTGCATATAAACTGCGTCCAACCTTTGATCGAACTTCTGGCCTACGTCACGCAAATGGGCTACCTTCTGAAACCCGAATTTTTCATGCAGCCGTATGCTCGGGGTCTGGTCAGCAGAGATATTCGCCAGAATGGAGCGCAGACCCAAGCTCCGGGCCGAGTCAATCAATGTCTGGAGCAGGCGACTCCCAATTCCCCGGCGGTGAAAGTCATGGCGCACATAAATGGAGTCCTCCAACACGCCTGCCGCGGTATATGCGGCTCGAAACGATCCCAGCGCACCCCAGCCAACGACGCGCCCATGATGGTCCGCCACCCATACAGGCATGGACTGACCGTGCTCCTCATACCACGTCTTGCGTTCATTGTCCGAGCAAGGCTGCGTTGTCCAAACACAGGTGGAATGCGCGACGTAATAATTGTAAATCGAGTTGATTTCGGTGAGATCCCCAAAACAGGCCGGGCGGATAATGACGTCGTCTGCCATTGTAATTCGGCATTATGAAAACAGGCCTGCGAGTTTCCGTCGAGGATTATCACAGAAACGCCAGGCCGCATGAGTCTTTGCATTCTTCGTGGCCGGAGGGCAAGATCTCAGGCGCAAAACCATGAAAGCACTTTTAAACACGGTCATTCTCCTGACAATCGTTGTCTGGCCGCTGCTCGCCCGAGACACCGAATCTCATCGGCTGGTCCCCTTATCCATCTCCCAGGTGGTCATTGAAGACGGCTTCTGGTCTCCCAAAATCAAGGTTTGGCGAGACGTGAGCATTCCGGATTGTCTCGCGAAATTCGAGAAGGACGGAGCGCTCGCGAACTTCGACAAGGTACGCGATGGCACAGGCGGGGAGCATGGGGGGCCCCCATGGTATGACGGGCTGATTTACGAGATGATTCGCGGCTGTGCCGATTTTCTGGCCGCGAAACGCGACGCCGCCCTCGAGGCGCGTCTCGATCGTTGCATCGAGCGGATTGCGGCGGCGGCGGCCCGGGATCCCGACGGTTACGTGAACACGTACACCCAGCTCAAGGAACCGACTCATCGCTGGGGCCTGAACGGGGGCGACGATAATTGGCAGCACGATGTCTATAACGCGGGCGCGATGGTTGAGGCCGCGGTTCACTATTACCGGGCCACGGGCAAGGTCAGGTTGCTTGGGGTGGCCACCCGGCTTGCCAATCATATGTCCGAGGTCATGGGACCTCCGCCGAAGAAGAATGTCGTTCCGGGCCACTCGCTCGGCGAAGAGGCGCTGGTGAAGTTGTTTCTCCTCTTCCAGGAGAAGCCCGATCTGAAGTCGAGTATGCCGGTGACTGTGGACGAGCGGCGTTATCTCCAGCTGGCCGAGTTCTGGATCGAGCATCGCGGCAAACATGAGGGACGGAAGAGCTACGGAACGTACGGGCAGGATCATCAACCGGTATTGCAGCAGACAACGATCGAGGGACACGCGGTGCGGGCCACGCTCCTCTGCGCCGGTTTGGTCGCCGCCGGCACGGTGAACGGTCGGGAGGATTACCTCGCCGCCGCCGTGCGGCTCTGGGAAAACATGGTGCAGCGCCGCATGTATGTCATTGGAGGATTGGGCGCCGTGGCCGGCCATGAAGGATTCGGCCTTGATTACGAATTGCCCAATAATGGCTACCTTGAAACATGCGCGGCAATTGGGGCAGGCTTTTTCCACCACCATATGAATTTGGCACTGGGCGACGCGCGGTACGCGGACGAATTGGAGCGCGTCCTTTACAACGCGGTTCTCCCGGGCGTGTCGCTCCCGGGCGACACCTACTTTTACGAGAATCCGCTCGAAGCCGGCCCGAAGCGGGCGCGCTGGGCGTGGCACGGTTGTCCCTGCTGTCCGCCGATGTTTTTCAAGATCATGGGCGCGCTGCCGGGTTACATTTATGCCCAGGACTCGGACGGCCTCTATGTCAACCTGTTCGTTAGCAGCCGGGCCGAGACGAGGCTTTCGATCGGCAGGATCGCGCTCCGGCAAACAACACAGTATCCATGGGACGGCGCGGTCAAGCTCTCCCTCGAACTAGAACGGGAAACCGACTTTGCCCTGAACTTGCGCCTGCCCGGCTGGTGCCACAATCCAGAGGTGCGAATTAACGGGACGCCAGAGGCCTCGTTAGATAGCGTTGGCGGCTATGCGCGTCTCCGGCGAAGGTGGCAAAGGGGTGATGTGGTGGAGTTGGCTCTGCCCATGCCGGTGCAACGCCTCAAGGCGCATCCCAAGGTCAAGGCCAACGTGGGCCGCGTCGCCCTCCAGCGTGGGCCGCTGGTTTACTGTTTCGAAGGAGCCGACAACGGCGGTCACGTTCGCAATCTTGTCATCTCGCCGGAAGCGCCATTGCGGGTGCAACACCGACCGGAACTCCTGGGAGGGGTGACCGTGATTCAAGGACCGGCCCTGGCTCTCCATCGCGTGCCTTGGCCGGATCGCCTTTACCTGGCATCCGAATCTGTGCCCGGCGCAACCCAAATTGAATTCACCGCCATTCCCTATTTTCTGAACGCCAACCGTCAGCCTGGCGAAATGCAGGTCTGGATGGCCGAAACGCCGTGGCAGGCATATCCGCTACCATCGCCCTCCGTCGCGTCGCGCGCCAGTGCCAGCGCATCGCACTGCTGGCAGAACGATGCGTTGTCGGCGCTAAATGATCAGATTGAGCCGGCGTCCTCCGACGACGCCAGCATTCCCCGGTTTACCTGGTGGGACCATCGCGGCACCCAAGAATGGGTGCAATTTGAATTCGATCAGCCGCGAAAAATTTCCGCGGCCGAGGTTTATTGGTGGGATGAGCGCCGCATCAACGCCCACTGTCGTGTGCCGCAATCCTGGCGATTGCTCTTCAAAGACGGCGCAGGCTGGAAGCCCGTGCCAGACGCATCAAGCTACGGCACGGCCACGGACCTCTCCAATCGTGTGATCTTCACTCCGATCACCACCTCCGCCCTGCGCATGGAAGTCCAACTCCAACCGGACTGGTCCGCAGGTATCCTGGAGTGGCATGTCGAATGATATCTGTCTGCCCCCCAGGAAGCCGCCTGCCGGCCCTGATCCTTAGGGGTCTACTCCATTCATCCACTAGCGTCAGTGGATGGATCGATATGCGATTCGTAAGGCCGAAGCCTCGGATTGCGGGTCATTTTCCTCCCAGATCAAGACACACCAAGTCTTCGAGGCTGCGACAATACAACCGGCCATTTGACAATACCGGCGATGCCCAAGTGTCCCGTCCCTGGGGCGCCTTTGCCTCGAGCGCTTGATACCGAGCCAATTCCTTGAAACCCGCCGGCGATACTTCCGCGACGGCCACCAATCCCCGGTCGCTATACAGGATTGCTTTGCCCCCCGCCATCATTAAGGAACCCTTGCCATAACCCTTCTGCGCCCACTTGATGTCGCCCGTCTGAAAATCCAAGCACCTGAGTTCCTTGCTATTGTCGTCAAATCCCAACAAGCACCCTTGCCATAGCACACAGGTGTCGACGTGGTTGCGCATATTCGAGTTTTCCCACAATTTCTTGGGCGCCCCGTCGTTTCCGATCTGGAGCAAGATGGCCCCGTGATTGTACCCCGAGGAAACAAACACCTTGTTGCCTTCGATCACAGGAGTCGCCGCGTTAATGTCGTAGCTGGTTTCCCAGGGATAACGCCAGAGTTCCTTGCCATCCTGCATTCGGCGCCCCACGATGAACTTGGCGTTGACAACCGCCACACATCGCACTCCGTCCAGGGTATAGGCCACCGGGGATGAGTAGGACGCGGCATCGTCTCCCGATTGCCATACCGCCTTGCCATCGGCTTTGTTGAACGCCACGACCGATGCTCCCGGCGCCCCCGGCTCGACAATCAACCGTTCACCCTCGACCAACGGGGATGTCGCAAAACCCCAGCGCGGAATTGGGGACTTGAAATCGGTCACATAGTTTTTGGACCAGATGACCTTGCCGTCTTCCGTGTTCAGACAGAACAAATGCCCCTCTCGGCTGACGGTGTAAACCCTCTGTCCATCTACGGTCGGCGTGCCTCGCGTTCCGTGGTATCCATTCGGATCCTTCTGTTTGCAGGGATAGATGTGTTTCCAGATCTCCTTGCCGGTTTTGGCGTCCAGACAATAAACCGAGTCCTGGTCGTCGGTATTGCCCATGGTATATAACCGTCCCTGGCTGATCGACACGGTGGAGTATCCCATCCCCACTTTCGCCTGCCAAATCCGAGGCGGACCGCTTTCCGGCCAGGTCGTCACCCAACCTGTCTCTGAGGAGATCCCGTTGACCAACGGCCCTCTCCAGCGCGGCCAATCCTCGCCATACCCCCAACCGGCCAGCAGCATCCCCAGCAAGACACTCGCCGGAGCCAATCGGTAAAAGCCTGAAACCCTGTGAACGCCCCAACGCAAAACACCTTGGATCGAGCCTGAAGATTGAAGCTTTGTCATGCCGCCCAAATGACGGCATTTGCGCGAGTTTGTCAACCGTCGAACAACCTGTTCGCTTAGGAATGATGAGAAGGAGCCTCGCTGCCGGATTCGAGCACTTCGCGAATCCGGCGGCTCAAGGTCTCCTTGCTGAAGGGCTTTTGCAGGAACTCCACCCCCGCCTCCAAGACGCCCTGTTTGGCAATCACGTCGGCTGTGTAGCCCGACATGAACAGACATTTCACCCCGGGTTTGAGCGCCGCCACCCGATCCCGCAACTCCCTCCCATTCATCTTGGGCATCACCACGTCTGTGATCAGCAAATGCAGGGGGCCCGCGAGACTGTCGATTATTTCCAAGGCATCCTGAGGATCACGCGCGCTCAAAACGGTGTAACCTTGACGTTCCAAAATCCGACGTTCCAAGGTCAACACCTGTTCTTCGTCCTCCACCAGGAGCACCGTTTCATGACCTCGAAGGGAATGGACTACATCGGTCTCGGCCACCGGGAGCGTTTCCTGGCAGCGCGGTAGATACACTCGAAATGCGCTCCCATGGCCAGCCTCGCTTTCAACTTCGATGATCCCTCCATTCTGTCGCACAATTCCGTAGACGGTCGCTAATCCGAGACCGGTTCCTTGCCCCACGCCTTTGGTGGTGAAAAACGGCTCAAAAAGATGTTTTTGGGTTTGGGGATCCATGCCACGGCCGTCATCCTTCACCGCCAACCGGACGTAATCGCCCGGGATTCCCTCCGGATTACGCGCGAGGAGGGTGTCATCGAGTGTTATGTTACTCGTTTCGATGGTGATCGTTCCGGTGCCGCTAATGGCATCGCGGGAATTGACTGTCAGGTTGGCCAGGATCTGGTCCAATTGGCTGGGATCCATTTTGACAGGCCACAGATTGGGCCCCGGCAGCCAGGTCAACCGGATATTTTCGCCAATCAGGCGCTGCAACATTTTGAGCGTCCCCGAGACGGTGGTATTCAAGTCCAGAACCTTTGGCACGACGGTTTGTTTGCGGGCAAACGCCAATAACTGACGCGTGAGATCGGCCGAATGATGGGCGGCCTTCTGGATCTCGATGAGGTCATCGCGCAGCTCCTTGTTGAGAGTGGGATGGGCCAACGCGAGATCGACGTTGCCCAGGATCGTCTGGAGCATGTTGTTAAAATCATGAGCCACCCCGCCCGCCAACCGCCCCACCGATTCCATCTTCTGCGCCTGTAGCAACTGGGCCTGCAGTTTCTCGCGATCCTCCTCCGCCCGCTTGCGCTCGGTGATGTCGTGGAAAACGACAATCCCGGCAATGATCGCGCCATTCGAGTCGCGTATCGGAGCGGCGTTCGCGGAAACCCAACGGCGTTGGCCTTGCGCGTTGCGGATGACATGCTCTTCGTCGCGGATCAGCTCTCCTCTCAAGACGGCCCGAGAAAGAGGAAGATCCTCCCATGGATAGGGGGTTTCGTCCGGTTTAAACGCTTCCCAACGGACGCTCTGCTGGCTCACCTCGATCTCGCTGAGGGGTTCGCTCGTGTCGACCTGCCCCCCCAGAGCCGCCGGATTTGCCCATCGGATGGTGCCGTTGGGGGCTTCCGCAATCAGAATCCCGGATGGAGACTGGGCAATCGAGGCTTTTAAGAAGGCCAGGGCCTTCTGGCTCTGAGCGGTTCGTTCGCGCACTTCCCGGCGCAGCAGAGCCACCCACCCAAGAGTGCCAAGAATCAGCACCAGCAGGCCGCTCCCCAGCGCTTTCGCCCGCCGAGGCGTCCACCACGCCGGCCGCTCAAGAATCTCGATATCGTTCAACGATCGCAACCATAATTGGGCGACGGGTGGCTGAGCCAAGGAATCGCCAAGAACCGCCCACACGCCGGTAAGACGCAATCGGCTTCCAATATCCAGGGCCTGGATATCCCTTTGTGGAAAGGAACCGCGCCCCAAGGCCTCAAAAATCCTCTCTTCCGCCTGACAGGCCAGGACGTAGTGATTTGTCCCTCGGCGTTTTTCCAACAACTTGCCCTCCAGCACCACCAGCCGATTGTTCAACTCGCCATTCGACAATTCACCTTCGGTCAGCGGCTGCGCCCTCGGTCCTGAACCCGAGTCGAGCTTGCGGAAATGGGATTCGATCAGGCTTGTCCCCGGCCGGCCTGGGAGTGGAAAACCAATCACTTCCACCAGATCCCCCGGCTCCAGCGATTCTATCCGCTCGGTCGAAACAAATAATCCATCCTGGTCGTCCTGTAGAAAAATCCCCAGTCCGGGGACATTCAGGGTTATGACGCCTCGCACGCGCACCCGATGCCTGGACTCGTCATTCAGGTTGAACTGAAAAAGACTCCGAATGGACCGTAACGGCATGCCAAATGAATCCTCGGGCGGGGCTTTCACCACTCGAATATCCTCCGCGCGGGCGACACTGATACTCACTCCAATCAATTGCCGTTTGTCGTTGAAACTCGTCCCGCACACTCCGTCGACCTGGACCGCCGCATCCACCAATCCCTCAAGTTCGGAACTCTTCGCCCCCGCCGGCACCAGGACATCCACCAGCGTCCCGCCCGCCAGTAATCTCAGGTTTAGCACCGATGCTTCGCGCTCGACACGGGCAATAATGCCATGCACACGAATCCGCTGGCTGTCCTTACGGCCCGTCAGCAATTCCTCGATCGTCGACAACCGCGCGGCCGGCAAGGGGCCTTCGCCCAAAAGGGTGAGCCGGGCCTGGCTGATAATCGGAGCAAACTGGCCGGGATCACTGATCCCCTCGATGTCCATCACACTGCCCGCACGCCAGGCCGCCGGGTCGACGCGATCTGCGCTCACGTAAATGCCCGCGGTCGCGTCTTGCGCGAAAAGCCGGGATGTCCCGTCCGGAAATACGTGCAGAAAGGTGATGACGCCTCGCAGTCGAACCGGGTAACCCCGGGCCGCCTCCTCAACACTCAGCCGGCGGACTTGGTCAATCTCGGTCAGCAATGGCAGGAACTCCTGCGTCTGATCCGCACGGGACGGCTCCGCAGCCGTCGTGTCTGAGGCCGGTCGTTGTCTAAGGATCAAAACCTGAGGATGCTCCAATCGTGGCGTTGCCGGATTCCCGGCGGGAAAACCAACCACCTCGACGCTCGCGTTGGTGATCGAGGTCAGCGCCAGGGATGCGGTGGCCAACTCAACCGCACCAAACTCGTCCCGCAACCGCACCGGCGCCCCGAGTTCGTTTTCGACAGTTCCCCGGATTCTAATCCGGTGCACCAATTGATTTGTCGGAAACTGCTGTCGCAACCAGTCTGTGGTGCGTAGGGGGGTCTGTAATGCGGGAATGCCACGGGCTCGCACCTCCAAAAACTGCGGATAAGGCAGGTGCACCACCATCAGGATATCGTCCGATCTCCCGCCCGAGCGGGCGCCTGCGACTCCTTGGATGCGAGCCTCGGCATCGACCAGTTCAGTGATTCGGTCCACAAGCCCCGCAGGCTCGGAAATGCGCGCTAAAATCCGTTGCCCGCTGGCTGCCAGCACCAATCGCAACTGGTTCCCCCCCACCTGAACGGATCGCACCACCCCTTCCGTTTCAATCCAATTCGAATCCTCCTCACCCGATGCCAGTCGCTCGAAGCTGACGGGTTTCGCCTTGGGAAAGGCGGCTAATCCCCGGTCAAAAAGAACCGCCCCGGCCACATAGGGCAAATGACTTCCCGGTTGCACGATTCCAGTCACCAGCACCCGTGTTCCCGCCGTGAGTGTCACCGGTTCTTGCGGCGCCACATAAACTCCGCTCGTATCGTCCTGGACAAACAGCAGTCCGGAATCGCCGTCGGAAAAAGTCACGATCGCATCCAACTTGACTCCGTATCCGCGCCCGGCCTCATCGCGGCTTAAGGCCCTGATTTGGGCCGCCTGCGTCAGCACCACCTCCCTGGCTTCCGACGCCAAGCCCTGCGCCGCCGAATTTAACGAGAGCGGCATCCAGGCCAAAAGGCCCGCCAGCAACCACCATGGACACCCTTGTGGGCTCATCCGGATATCGACTTCATGATCCGCTCGGTTTCAAAATGGGAGGATGATACTCTGCCTGCGTTTCACAAGCCAGCCCAGACTCGATCTCACAGGCGTTCCTCCCACGGGGCGGGGTGTCCTTGCGCTCAGCGCACCGATTCAACTCGTCCCCCGTCTTCCCCCACCCATTCGACAATCGAGAGCACCGCGTTCGATCCGGTCCGCGCATTGATCGCCCTGATCAGGACCTTTCCGGACGCCGTTTGTTTCGCATCAAGCCTGGCCTCGATCCATCGGCCTTCGCCAAACCTTTCGATCAATCCCAGATCGTTGTCCGCCACCAGAACCCGCTGTTTGCGTCCTCCTTCGAAATGATCGGGATCCATCACGAAAATACGCGCTTTACCTGAGATTCCTGGTGGCACGCTAAGTTCTATCCGGGCCTCGTCATTGCCGGCGCGGCAGTGATAAATGGGATAACTCCAACCGCTAAAGGCATAGCCTTTGACGCATGCCGCGGCATAACCGGCTTCGGCGAAGACGACCTCATTGGTTGGGCGTCCGCACAGCATGTGCAGCTTCACGCCTCGCTTGCGCAACTCGTCAACACTCGGCAGCTTCTCGGAGTCCGGCCAGAAGGCTTGTTCTGGCGCGGGCTCGCGTTCTGACGCGGGCGGCATCTTGGGCAGAGGCGCGTGCGGTTCGGCCTGGTACCAATAGACGGTGCTGGATAATTGCAGCGAGTTGCCCGGTTTCGAAAACTCCCTTCGAAACATCGGGTCCTCATTCACACCAAAACCAATCTTAACACGCAAAGAACGCTCAAAACTGATGGCATCTTGGAGAAAAAAACGATAACCCATCGCGCCTTTAAAGTACCTGTAAAAACCGGTCAACGGGAATTGGCTTTCCGTGGCCGGGAATCCCCAGCTAAAGCCAAACGAATCCTCAATGCCTTGAAATTCAATTGAAGCATTGGTTTCGCCATCAACAAAAAACTTCTCGTTCTGGTCCACCGGATAACCCTCTCGCCCGGGCAACCGCAGAGTGACATTCCACCCCACAAACTTCCCGCGGCCCCTGGCATCCAGCGCCAGGTAATCCTCCTGGCCCAGCAGCAGAGCCTCCTGCCGCCAACCGGCATGGAAATAGCCCGCATCCGCATCCATCCGCTTCAAGGTCCGATACATGACATAACTGTAACAGGGCATCAGCCGCCATAATTCATCCCCAGGTTCCACCGGACCGTCATACGCCAACTCGAGGCGTCCCGACTTGCGGAATGGCATCGGAAAATAGGCATTGAAGCCCCGGCGTTTGTTCACCAGCGCCGTGTTCACCTCCTCACGCAACCCGGCCGGGTCACAGAAGAAGTCCACCAGCGGCACTTCCACGCTGGGAAGCTTTTCGCCGTCCCAGTATGCGCGCAGGAGAAGGTCGCGATTCAGCATTTTGACCGGCTGCCCAAAATGACTTTGTGGCACGGCAAAATGGACCATCGTGATGACCGCCGGCCCTTGGATATCCGCTACCACCACACGCCGGGATGTGTTGAAACGCGCCGTCAGCGGATTCTCGATCCACAACGCATTCTCGGCCCGGGTTCGTCCCGGTGTCAGCCGGGCCATGTCCTCGAGGCCCCCTATTGGGGAAGGATGGGATGCCGCAACTTGCAGAATCCATGAGGCAAAAAACAGACCATGGAACCATCGGCGATCAAAGGGGAATCGAGTCTTCATAGGTTGTCAGGAACTAAGTTCAAATGGATCCTCCGACAGAGGGGAAAAAGCGGCGCACACCTCGGCCGGGATGCGGCAAGGACGTCCGGTCTGAGAGTTGATCCACGCCCAAAGGGTCTGGCCTCGAGCAAACACGGTCCGGCCCGATTCGTCCTGGATCCGGTATGCGCGCCAAGACGACGCCTTGTCCAGAGTCCGGACCCAAGTGCGGACAACAATCGTCGAGCCGGGACCGGCCGGTCGCAGATACTCAATTTCGTGCCGACGGACTACCCAGCATTGACCCATTTGGATATAGGTTGAGACAGGCCATCCCAACGCGGCGGAATGGGCGACAGCCGCCTGATTCATCCAGTGCAGATACACCTCGTTGTTGGCATGACGGAGTTGTTCGTCAATTTCATCCTGGACCACCGGATGCCGCCAAAGGAAGATTGCGCTCATGGCCATCAGGATTACCGGACTTGGCTCCCTTCCTCAAGCGGTTGTTTCACCCCAAGTGATTCCACCCTGGAATCGTTCGCCGTCCAATTACACTGAGCGGCGCACATGCAACAACAACCCGGCACGCTCGGGCAGGCTTTCCGGCAGCCATTTTGGAATTGACCCTTGTGCGGGGCGTCGTCAGAGTCCTTGCGCGCAGGGTACGCATGATAGACGTGTTTAAATCTGTGTCCCATGGTTTTTGAAGCCATTACCATCTCGGACTTCGCCATCCGCAAAGGGGATCGCTTCATGTTATCAGCCCCAGGGCGTGCCTCTGAAGAGGCCGAGTTGATTTCGGTGGATACGCTCGGATTCAATGTCAAACCTGACGGTTCCCGGGCGGGCCGGGAGTCCTTTTCTCTGGTGTTCCGGGTCAACAAAACCTGGAGCCTCCCCCAACAGACCTTTGGAATCAGCCATCCGATCCTGGGAACCGGAGAGATGTTTTTGGTGCCGATCGGCCCGGATGCCGAAGGCATGAGGCTGGAGGCAATTTTTAATTTTGTCTAAACCTATACGGATGACATTCACGATATGGCCGAACCATTTCTCTCCGAAATTCGAATCATGAGTTTCGTTTTCCCCCCCAAGGGGTGGGCCTTATGCAACGGACAATTGCTGCCCATCAACCAGAACCAGGCATTGTTCTCGCTCTTGGGAACGACTTACGGGGGCGATGGACGCGTCAATTTTGCCCTGCCCGATTTGCGCGGCCGGACGCCCATCCACGTCGGCAGCGGCCACACGCTGGGCGAATGGGGCGGAGAACAGGCGCACACCCTGTCGATCGCGGAACTGCCGACCCACACTCATCTGGCCATGGCGGCCTCCGCGCCCGCCACTCAGACCCTCCCAGGAAACACCAACTACCTGGCCAAAACAACAGCGGGAGTATCTGCCTACACAGGTACAATGAGCAACCTGGTGGCGCTGCATGCCGCTAGCGTGACCAACACGGGCGGATCCCAGGCGCACCTGAACATGCAGCCCTTTCTCACCCTCTCATTCTGCATCGCGCTGCAAGGGATTTTCCCCAGCCCAAATTAAGGAGACCCAGCCATGGCTCAACCCTATGTCGGAGAGATTCGGATGTTTGGGGGAAATTTTGCCCCTGCCGGTTGGATGTTCTGCGAGGGACAACTGCTGCCCATCTCAGAAAACGAAACCCTGTTCCAATTGATCGGCACCACCTATGGAGGCGACGGCGAAAGCACGTTCGCCCTGCCTGATCTGCGTGGGCGGATCCCCATTCATCAAGGGAACGGTTTTATCCTGGCCGAAACAGGCGGCGCCGAAGAAATCACGCTGACCGCGCAGCAGATACCGGCGCACGCGCATCCCCTTCTGGGGGCGGATCTGCCCGCAAATGATCCCAATCCTGGCAATAGTCTGCCCGCCGAGTCTGCGCGCGTTTCGTTTTACCAATCTTCAGCCCCTAACACCCCCCTGGCGCCCGCATCGATCTCGTCGGTGGGCGGCAGCCAGCCGCACACTAATTTCCAGCCCTATCTGTGTGTCAGCTTTATCATCTCCCTGTTCGGAATTTTTCCAAGTCCCACTTGAACCCACGCTTATGGCCGATCCTTTTGTTGCTGAAATTCGAATCTTCCCGTTCAACTTCGCCCCCAAAGGTTGGGCTTGGTGCGACGGCCAACTCTTGCCCCTGAGCCAGAACACGGCTCTGTTTTCCCTCCTCGGAACCACTTATGGCGGCAATGGCAAGTCGAACTTCGCGCTGCCCGATCTTCAGGGGCGGGCGCCCATGCACCATGACCAAGGCCCGGGGCTGTCCCTCCATGATCTCGGGGAAACGGGCGGCTCGGAAACCGTGACGCTTCTCGAGTCCGAGATCCCCGCGCACAGCCACGCCCTTCAGGCCCAGACGGCGCCCGCCAACCGCACAGCGCCGCAGGGCAACTCCCTGGCCCGAACCGTCGGCACCCGGGCTTACGTGCCGTCCACAGACAATCCGCCACTGACCAACATGGCTTACCAATCGCTGGCGCCGGCGGGCGGAGATCAGCCGCACAACAACATGCAACCCTATCTGACCTTCTGCTTTTGCATCGCTCTCCAGGGGGTCTTTCCACCCAGGTAGCGATCATGGATCTTCAGACTGCCCACTCCAGGCCGGGCGGCATGTCATGTTATTTCCGGGTTTCCATGAATGGGCAACGTCAGGCATCGCCCTCCAAATCGCCGGATCTCAGGTGCGCCTCCGTCCCGCGTCCGACACCGATCGCGATTTCCTCAGGCAAGTCTATGCCCGGAGCCGCGATGAAGAGCTGGCCGCAGTCCCCTGGCCGGGGGACGAAAAGGAACGTTTCCTGACCGCCCAATTCCTTGCCCAGGATCGTTATTATCACGAACAATATCCTGGCGCCGAATACTGGATTGTTTTGGCGGATGACCAACCCGCCGGACGGCTCTATCTCCACGATCGGGAAAAGGAATTGCGCATCATGGACATTACCCTGATGCCTCCGTGGCGGCGGCAGGGCATTGGCCGCTTTCTCCTACGCAGTCTGCTGCAGGACGCCCGAGAGACTCAACGCCAGGCTACGATTCATGTCGAACTCTTCAATCCGGCACGTTGTTTGTACGAACAACTGGGTTTTCGAGTCGTCGCCGAGCACGGCCTGTACTTATTTATGGCCTGGACTCCCCAGTCAAACGGTTAAACACCGCCTCATAACCGCACCAAGCCTCATCCCACGGCTTGGGGACAACGAACATGTCGAAGTTCCCCAAAGCCGAGTGGTAAAAACGATACGTTCCCTGGGGTTGCTTGTTCTGATTGGCCCCCAGGAAGAACAAAGAAAAGGTCTCAAGCCCCGGCTGCGGCGGTTCCAGAATCGCCTGAGACAGCTGCAACCATTGTCCCGTCGTCCGGCTGTGCCACACCCAAAAATGACTGTCAACCCAACGGCTGAAAGCGGCGAATTCCAACGGTGACGCACTGGACGTCAGCCGCGCCAATCGAGACGAAACAGCGCCCTGCATCACAATTGAAGGCATTGCCGACGCGCTCAGGGCGGCCAGGGCCGTGTTTGTAAGAAATTGACGACGTGTTTTCATGACGGGCCACCTCCATGGCTCTGGCGCCGGTCAGCGGCCACGCCTGGCATGCCGTTATCGGGGCGACTTCGCCGCCGACCCCTCCAAAACCGCCAGAGTCCAAAACCCGACAAGGCGACACCACAGACAACTGTCGCCGCCGCCGGTTCCGGCACGGCAGTGATTTCCATATTCCAGCCGTTAATCGCACTAGCGCCTCCCGAACTCATGTCGGCGACAAACAAGGTCCAGGCCCCGTTCGGATCCAGACCGGTAAATCCGCTCAACGTCGATGTTCGGGCGCCGGCATCGGTCACCGAGTCAGGATCCAGCGCCCGCCCGTCCGGCTGCCAAGCCCCCGTCAGGGGCGCCCCCGGCGCGGGACTCACGCTGTCGCGATAAAGATGGATATCCTGACGCAGGCTGTCATCGGTCAGAGTGACGCTAAAACCGCTGTCGGCATATCCAAAGGGATTGGCCCCCGTCCTGCCCGGCCGATTGAGCAACACCGCCCATGTGTCCTCGTGCTGCAAATAAACGTAAAGATCCCCGTTGTATTGGGCCGATATCTCCAAGCTCACCGTCAAGGAAATGATGGGCCCCAGCGACGTCGAAACCGTTCGGGTATCACTCACCCCGACCGGATTCCCATCCGGAATGACCAGACTGCCACTGCCTCCGAACGTATCGAATGAAAAGCTCTCGACGACCGCCGCTCGCGCCAGCCCGGTGATCAGGAAAAAGACGCCCAGGATGCGTATCCCCACGCTTACAACGAAAAGATGGCGGCGACGTTCAGTGTTCATGTCAAAAAATCATCCCATCAACTCATGGCGGATCAAGGATAGATCGATCGATAAAACCGCGCTGGCGAACCGCTGGTGTCGGTATGCTTGTAGATGCCCACACCGTCAGCCGTGCTTTGTCCAAGGAAGGTCCAGACTGTGTTAGGCGGATCCAGGACATCGGTGTACTGAATGGTGTACGTCCGCCCGGGAATTCCGTGAAACGTAATCTGGTAGTTGTCACCGCCTTGATGTTCAATGCCGGACCAATTCCGGGACGGATCATTGTCCACGACAATCGTCACGGTCACCGCGCCTGTATCAGAACCCCCGCGTCCGTCGCTGGCCGTATAGGAGAAAGATCCGCTGCCCGTGTGACCCGCTGGCGGCGTAAAGAAAACCCAGTCCCCATCGCGCACGACGCTGGCGCCGAACGGCAAGGCATCGCCCACAGCATCCACCGTCAATGCATCGGCATTCGCGTCCGTATCGTTCGCGAGCAAGGTGCTGACGAGGACTTTGACTCCTTGGGTGGGATACCGCACGATAGTGTCGTCGGTTGCAACCGGAGGGCTGTTCAGGATCACCTCGTAATCCTCGACCTCCCCATCCGGAGCGAGGCCGGTGATGCCAAGGCTCGGTTCCGAGCTGAATCGGAACCGGGCAAAGGTCTTGCCGCTTTCCACACTCATCGGCGTCGTGTAACTCAGCGCATTCAATCCATCGATCAAGGATTGCTGCAGAAAAACCTGTTCGCCCGCATCGCTCCAATCACCATCCCGATTGAAATCGATCCAGGCATTGAGGTAACCCGATCCGACAGCAGTCACAGAGAGCTCAACCGTACCCTGACTCGGCAGAATGGCTGGAATCACGACCCCGTCCTCATCGTCATCGCCAGCGGCATCATCGCCGGCGGCTGTGGCATTCGTTTGCGCGTCCTCCTCCGGATCGGGAGCGGTGGCTCCGAGGTATATCGCGGCGCCCCCTCCCGGAACAAAGTGCCGGGCGCCGTCCTGGGTCAGGAGCGTGGGATAGGTCGGATCCGGAGCGTCGCCAAAATCAAAATATCGCGCGAGCTCAGTCACTGTGGCATCCTCGATGGCCGGAGTCTCCGGATCATCGGTATTAACCGCGCTGAACCCATCCCCTTGAACCGTCCCCTGGGTCGTTAGGTGAGTCACGGTCACGGGCAACGGGGAGTCAATGGCCACTTCAAAAACAAGCGTCACGCTTTTCCCCTGAGGCAGGGTGCCGAGGCTCTCGGAGATCTGGGCATCGACAACCGTGCCCAGGCCCCACAGGAAGCCCATCGCCAGCCACGCGGTGATCGAGGATCGTTTGTTCATCCCAGGCTTCGGATCAAACCATTCATGGCACATCAATCGAACCAAAGATTAACGCAACGCCGGTGTTGGCGCTGGCACTGCCGGTATTGACACTGGTGAGTTGAGCCGTCGCATCCGCGCTCACCGGGGATGTATCCACCAGTTGCGCTGTGCTCGAGCTCAATTCCTCCATTCGCAAATAGGTGCAAGCAGGCCCCTGGTCAAAAGACGGATAATCGAGAGTGTAACCCGAAGGCACGGTATTGTTCCGGACATCGGCGCGCAACAGGCCCAGGTGCGAGCCTGTGGTGTTGTCTGACGTGAGAAAGATCGCCGCCAGGGGGAAACCCATCGTGTCCTGCGGATTGACGTCATTACTTGTAATCGTGGCATCCACACCCGCCTGAGAACCGCTGGTGATCTCAATGCCCCGGCCAAGGGGCGTTTGCCGGATCGTGTTGCCGTCAATCAGGAATGCGGCATCCGTCACGGCCTGCACCAGCACTCGGATGCCATTGCCAAGCTCTGAGCCTGAATTAACGATCGCGCTGTTGCCGATGGTATTGCCCTGGATGCGTCCGCGCAAACTGCCCCCCGTGGTTGTGGCGGAGGAAAACACATTGATCGCATGACCTTCCGATCCGTTGATGGTCGCGTTGTTCAGGATCTTGAAGGAATGCTGGGCGGACTGGGATTGGGTCAGGTCGATGGCCCCGCCGTTATCCGTAAAAACGCTGTTCTGCACCGTGAAATCGCTAATCACGGCCACGTCGGAAGCATTGACCATCAGACCCGAGGCATAAGCGCCGCTAAAAGTCGAACTGCTCAGGGTCACACTGGCGACGACCGCGTTCTGCCGAGCCTGGAAGAGGACGTTGTTCGCCGCATTAACACCCGAAGGCGTTGAAAACGTGCTTCCGGAAATCGCCAGCGCCGTTAAGGTGCCGCTCGTGTTGTCCACGACCAGATTGTTGTGGGCCGATCCGCTGACGGTCGTGTTGACGATGCCACACGTGCCCCAGAGATTCCTCAGTTCCACGCCTTCATCCGAGACCGAATTGCCGTTGTTCAACAGCCCGCACCCCGTCAGCGTTAAGTCCCGGACCGACTGGCCATCGATGCCCTCATCCGCGTTATTCTGGATGTTCAGGTAGGTCAGGCTGATTTTGGCGCAACTGGCCAGCACCACGCCCGCGCCCGTCGAGTTCTGGATCGTGCCGCCCGAGCCCGCGGCTCCACTGCCGGTGACGGCCAGGCCACCCAAACTCCCGGTGTTATTCAGGACAATCCCGTTGATCGCGCCCGAACTGCTGATACTGCGGAAGGTTAATCCGTCGGAGCCCAGGGTTGTATTGAGGATATTCATCGCCCGCCCTGTGCCCGAGCTGATGGTATTATTGGCTCCGGAAACCACCAGGGCTGTTGCACCGCCACTGGCGCCAAAACCGGTTCCTGAAGTTGTGTTAATGACCAGCCCCCCGTTCGAGAACACGATGGTCGCACCGTTGTTGCTGGTCAGCGTCACCGCTTGATTGGCCGAGGTCGACAGCGTCTTGCTGGCGCCGCTGAAGGTCGCTGTTCCCCCCGTGTTGTTGGCCAGGTAGATCCCGGTGCCCCCCGCCGCCGTGTGCGATAGATTTCCGCTCAGCGTTACGCTGCCCCCCGTTCGGTTTTGGATATCGACCAGCCGTCCGCTGTTGTTCTTGGTTATGGGGCCAGGATAAGTGAAGCTGCCGTTGCCGCCCTGTAGGGAAACCGCCGAACCGACCGGGGCATCAATCGAGCCGGCAAGGGCTTGCACACTCCCAGCCACACCGCTCAGATACACCGCCTGGTTCGGAGCTGATGACGAGGAAAGATTGTCAAAAACGACATCGGCCGTTGTTGTTCCGGTCAACTGAAGAGCGCCACCAGTTCCACTCTTGCTGCATTCGCTGATCTTGAGGGTGCCGGCGTTGGCTCCGAGGATGCCGAATCCATGGGGCGTGGTGCCAATCGTCAACCCCCGAAGGGTGTTGCCTGAAGCCAGCGTGATGCCGTTCCCGCTGCTTATGGAATTTGCGATCACAGGATCGGTGCGGTTGAGAACGGGAAGTCCGTCGCTGTGGGCGGCAAAGCTGATGCCGGTGGCTGTCCCCAGGTCCGCAACATTGGCCCCCTGGCCTATGACCTTTTGATTGGCCAGCAATGCCAGTCCTGCGGCGGTTGTCGCTGTGTAGTTTCCGCTGCCAGTATAGAAAAAGACGCTGTCACCGGCCTGAGGATTCCCGGCGGCCCCATTGTTGACCGCAACAAATGCCGCCAAGGAATTAAAGGGCGCGCTCAACCGGCCGTCTCCGGCGCCCCGAGTGTTGTCAACGAACCAGACTCGATCAGCGACCGTCAGGGTGACCGTCCCCACCGACGGGCCAAATCCGTTGGCAATCGTATAGGTAAAGGTGTCCGAACCGGTGTAGCCCACCGGCGGATTATACGAGAACTCGCCATTGGCGCTGACGCTGACCGTGCCCCCTTGGGCACTGGGATTCTGGAACGTGGTGATCGCGAGATGACTGCCAGCGTCATTCTCCAGGATGCTGAACGCGGGAGCCTGGGCCGTATCGATCCGAACATTGCCCGTGACCGCATGGGCATCCGCCACGGCCGCAGGACGCACCCCGACGGCGAGCTGGACCGAGGCCGTATCCGAATCCTGCCCGTTGGCCAGTCGGTACTGGAAATCCAAGATTCCGGTGAATGTGCTGCTCGGTATGAAAATCAGGCTACCGTCCGCGTTCACCGTCAACAACCCCGCTGCCACCGTGGCGGTCGTTCCCGCGGCGTGGGTGATCTCCCCTCCGAGCGAACCCGCCCCAAAATGGGTCACAACACCGGCCGGTTTGCCAACGAGGTCGTTGGCCAGAAGCCCTTCCGCCGCCTTGAGATTCAGGGTTGTGCTGAACGCGCCGTGAAAAGGATCGCCTGGCGCGCTGGCGGACGCGGGACCATCATCTCGCGCCACCGGACTCAGCCCCAAGGACCCTGATACCATCGTGCTGTGAGCGATCGCCGGGACGTTGACCTGGACATTCTGCAAATCACCGCCGCTGTTGTTGCGGATGCGCATCACATACCGCAAACGATCGCCCGCGCTCGCCTTGCCGTCTCCATCCTGGTCCACCAGCACAACGTCTGTCAGGGTTGCCTCCACCGGCGATGCCGAACCCGTGATCGTGGTCCGAATAAAATCCAGTCCTAATGACACCGCCGAAGGCGCTGTCGCCACCAACCGAATCGCCCCGACGCTGGTGAAATCCGCACTGCCCGCAAAGGTGTTGTAGGGCACCGAGACGACATTCGGCAACTCCAAGCCCGGGGGCAAGGTGACGGTCACGGACGAGGAATGAGTGGAGCTCGAAAAAACGGTCAGCGTCAGACCCGCCTCTTGATCCTGCGCGTTCACCCCGATCAGAAAGGCATCTTGACCGCCTGCGGTCAGATTAACACCGCCCAACCCCGAATAATCCACCGTCTCGGCATCGTTGTCCTGCCCATCCCAAACGACCTCGACGGAACCTACCACTCCCGATGCCTGCGAAAACTTCAACGTTCCAAGTTCGACACCCGCTGACAGGCTGGTCCCGCTGGTTAAGACAAGGCGTAGATCGCGTTCGCCTCCCGACATCGTATCCGAAACTACGGACGACGCACTGCCCGGCGTGTCTCTTGACAGGGTGGTTTGATTCTTCTGGAAGCTATCGGCAAAGGTCTGGGCGTACACTTCGCCCTCCGTCCTAAGGAGGAAGTGAAGCAAAACCAACGCCACAAAACATCGAGCCTTCACAACGTCAACAACACCACCCAATCATGGCGGCGACGGATCCTGTCATAATCCATCGACTTAAGTCAACGACACTTCCTTGGTTTTCGATCGGGATCGGGGTTTGACACGCCCGGCTGAGAATTTCACACTCGTGAAATGAAACGACAGCGGTGGTTGCCCTGGATTTCTTCGCTCGGCATCGTGCCATTCCTTCTCTCGATTACAACTCCTGCCGGCGATTCAACGACGTATCCCCAGGCCGCTCCCCCCTCCTCCTGGCCTCCGATCCGCGGAGTATCCAAACCGTGGACCTATTGGTGGTGGATGGGAAACGCCGTGGACGAGGCCAATCTGCGGCGTGAACTGCTTCGATACCGGGACGCCGGCCTCGGCGGCGTGCATATCATTCCCATTTACGGCGCCAAGGGCTGGGAATCCAATTACCTGACATATTTGAGCCCCGCCTGGATGGACAAGCTGCAGTTCACGGTTCGGGAGGCCCGAAAACTCGGTCTGGGCGTCGACATGACCACCGGTTCGGGCTGGTGCTTCGGCGGCCCCACGGTGTCCGATCAGGATGCCAACGCCTCGGTCGTCGCCCAAATCCTCAACCTGCCAGCCGGTCAACACCTGACGAACAGGTTCAATCGCGCCCTTCTCAGCTGTTTAATCGCGTTCAATTCGCAAGGACAATCGCGTGACCTCATCCAACACCTGACTTCCGACGGTCCATTGGAGTGGAAAGACGACACGGACTCCTGGCGGGTTTATGCCATCTCCCAGAAGCCTTCCGGCCAAAAGGTCAAGCGCGCCGCCCCCGGAGGAACCGGCCACATGCTCAACCTCCTTTACCCCGAGGCCATGCGGCGATATCTCGACCGGTTCGACAATGCCTTCGCCGATTACCACGGGCCCCTGCCCCGCGCCCAATACCATGATTCTTACGAATATCGATCGGAATGGGCGCCAGATTTCCTGGTTCAGTTTGAAAAACGCCGAGGATACCGCCTCCAGGATGAACTGCCCACGTTGTTCGGCTCACCCACCAACGACCGCACCGCCCGTGTGAAAAGCGACTACCGGGAGACCCTCTCCGATCTCATGGTCGAAAACACCGTTTCGCGGTGGGCCTCCTGGGCGCGAACCCGCGGTTTCCTGACTCGGAACGAAGCCCATGGATCTCCCGGGAATTGGCTCGATCTTTACGCCATCGCCGATATCCCTGAAACGGAGATGTTTTATAAAGACCGGAATCTGCTCATTTCCAAGTTCGCCTCCTCGGCCGCCCATGTCACCGGCAAACCCCTGGTGTCGAGCGAGACAGGCACCTGGGTCAGGGAACACTTCACCGAGACATTGGCCGACCTGAAATACCTCTTGGATGACCTGTATCTATCCGGCGTCAATCATGTTTTTTACCATGGCACTTGTTATTCGCCCGACGAAGCCGGCTGGCCCGGCTGGCTGTTCTACGCCTCCACCCAGATGAATCCAAGAAACCCGATCTGGCGCGACGCGCCAATTCTCAATGCCTATGCCGCGCGCTGCCAGTCTGTGCTTCAGGACGGCCAGTCGGACAATGATCTCCTGGTCTACTGGCCCATTCACGATCGCTGGCATGACGCGCGAGGCATGGCCATCCCCTTCACGGTTCATGCCCGCGAGTGGTTTGAACAACAATCCATCGGCGTCACCGCGGACTGGCTCTGGCAACACGGCTACGCCTTCGACTACCTCTCCGACCGCCAACTCCTCGAGTCGAGGCCCGCTCACGATTGCATCGCGCTTCCCGGAAACCGTTACCGCGCCCTTGTGGTGCCCGCATGCCATCACCTGCCCCTGCCAGTTTTGGAGAAACTGCTCAGCCTGGCTAAAGCCGGTTCCACCCTCCTCTTTGATACGCAATTGCCGGCCGATGTTCCCGGCCTGGCAAACCTGGACACACGCCGGACCGCTTTTCAAAACCTCGTGTCGGAACTCGAGTCCGCGTTACATCCATACCGTGACATCCGGCAAGCGCGTTGGGGCAACGGCCGGATCCTCGTCGGCAACCTGGTCTCGACGCTGACCCACGCCGGTCTCCGACGGGAATCCCTGGTGGATCACGAAGGCCTCGAATTCGTCCGACGCCGTCACCCCCAGGGGCACTATTACTTTCTGGCGAATCGCGGCGAACAAACGATCGATGATTGGATCTCCCTCGCCACAGACGATGCCTCGGCGATATTGCTCGATCCCCTGACCGGTCGCGCAGGAAAAGCCAAGTCGCGCCCAGATTCGGCCCACAGCCTGCGCGTCTTTCTCCAAATTCCTCCCGGGGGTTCACTTCTGGTGAAAACCACTGTCCGGTCGGATTTCACAACCTCCAACTGGCGTTATGCGTTTTCCACAGGCAACAGGTATCCCCTCCAAGGCCGATGGCAAGTGGACTTCCTCTCGGGAGGCCCGGAACTCCCCCCCTCCTCCGTCCTCGACACGCTGGAGTCATGGACTGCTTTTTCCGGGGATGCGTCCCAACGTTTCGGCGGCACAGCACGCTACAGTATCCGCTTCGACGCCCCAGAACGATCCCAGCAGGCCTGGAGCCTCGATCTGGGCCGCGTCTGCCAAAGCGCCCGAATCCGCCTCAACCACCGAAACCTGGATCCCTTGATCACCGCGCCATTTCGCGTCATCGTTCCCCGTCTCAAGGCGAGAAACAACCTCCTCGAAATCGAAGTCACCAGCACCGCCGCCAATCGGATCCGGGACTTGGACCGTCGCGGCCAGCCGTGGAAGAACTTTCATGACATCAATTTCGTCGGCATCGACTACAAACCTTTTAACGCGGCGGCCTGGCCCCTGGCGGATTGCGGGCTTTTGGGGCCAGTCGTTCTGCAGCCTGTGCAATGCTCCCTCCAGCCTTGAGCCCTGTTATTCAATGGAGAATGGCCCGCGAAATTTTCAAGCGACCTCGGTAATTTGATGCTTGTCGTGGTCCCCAGCCCGGGCAAACTCAGCCAAACCATATGACAATATGAAGAACTCGAGCCGCGTCTTAAACCAATGTCCATCCTGGATTCTTGCCATTTTACTCCTGACGGGCGCCGGAATCCTGAAACCGTTCGCCGCCGAAGAAACGATCGCCCTCCCCAACGATCCTTTCTTTGCCCCCTATCGACTGATAGCGCCGCCGGCCGCAAATGGTTTGCAGCTCCAAAAGGGCGATCGCCTGTCCATTTGCGGCGATTCCATCACCGAACAAAAAATGTATTCCCGGATCCTGGAGACTTATCTCACGGTCTGCGCGCCCCAATGGGACATCTCTTGCCGTCAATTTGGATGGAGCGGCGAACAGGCGGGCGGTTTCCGAAACCGCTTGGACCAGGATGTCCTCCGATTCCACCCCACCATCGCCACCACCTGTTATGGGATGAATGATCATCGCTACGTCCCTTATACCGACGAAATCGGAAAAACCTACCGCGACCACCAAACCGCCATTGTGCGCGCGCTGAAAGAAGCTGGCTGCCGTGTGGTGCTCGGATCGCCCGGAACCATCGATTCCGTCCCACCCTGGGTGAAGTCCGCCCAAGGCACGAAACAGGACTTGAACCTGAGCTTGTGCCGCCTGAGGAATATCGCCCTGGAAGTCAGCCTGGAGGAAAAGGTCGCGTTTGCCGACGTCTACCTTCCCATGCTCGTCCAGGGCTGGGAGGCCAAGAAAAAATACGGCGAAGACTTCATGGTCAGCGGCAAGGACGGCGTCCATCCCGGTTGGGCCGGTCAAGTGATCATGGCCTATGCCTTTCTGAAAACCCTGGGGCTCGAGGGCGAAATCGGCACGCTCACGATCGACGATGCCAAGGCCTCAGCCACCGCCTCAGAAGGACACGAAGTCTTGAACTTTGCCAACAACCGCCTGGCGATTCGCAGCCATCGCTACCCCTTCTGCGCCGGGTCCGGTGACCCGGCCAAGGACGACAATCTCCGCGCCGGCTTCGCCCTGGTGCCCTTCGACGACACGCTGAATCGCTTCATGCTGCGCATTCAATCTCCGAAATCAGCGCAATACCGGGTGACCTGGGGCGAAACCTCGCGAGTCTACGCGTCGGCCGATCTCAGTCGCGGAATCAACCTGGCAAAGGACTTCGTGACAAACCCGTTCACTCCGGCCTTCGATCGCGTCTGGCAGGCCGTGTTCGCCAAACAGGAGTATGAAACCCGCCAGATCAAACAGCTCTTCCACGGCCCCGAGGGCGCGGTCGATATCGAAGCCACCGCGAGCCTGACAGAGAAAGCGCGCGGACGCCTCGTGCGCAAAGTCCGTGAAAGCTTCCGCCCGGTCGAACACGAACTCCGCATCGAGCCCGTCGCCTAGCGAGGCAGCGCCTCTGAACTGCTTTATGGCGGTCAGCTTTCGGTCGATACGCCGGTCCGAGGTGCGATCAACCCAGCCGCTGCGCGAATTGGACCAGAAACCATTGGCTTGGTCACGGCAAAGGTGACATTCCACGGAGTCTCGCAAGTTGAGGTCCACCTTCATTTGTGCGATCGGCGGCATGTGTGGCGAGCCCAAAGGCTCTCAGGCTGGTTTTTCTGCCAGGACCATGATCTCCATTTCATCGAGGTCAACGTTCCTCCGCCCCCAATTTCCAGCCGTCCCGCCCCACAGATGAACCACCTTCAGCCCCGCCATCGGAAACAGTAGCATCAGTTCGGTCGGAATAAAGGCCCGTTCCCGAAGATGAAGATCGCTGGTTAGACCCAGGGCTGCGCAATCGGAAACCTCGGTCATTGTATGCGGATCAAAGACGCCCTTCTCAACGTCCTGAAGGGTGTGTCGTCGAACCATGGCCAATCCATTCAGAACCGTGAATAGGCCCTTTGTCCGAGGCTTCATCGCTTCTGCCACACAGCGCAAAATCGCCAGAGGCTGGCCCATCGGATCATCGCCCAATCCTAAAAGCCCAAACGCCCCCTCACAGAGGGAGAGGACGCCGTCAAAAGGCTTCTCAACCTTAAAGGCCGTGGCATTCTCTTTGCGCCAACAAACCTGAACGCCCGCCGCCTCGGCATCCTTCCTGGCCTGCTGCAACATCCCCTCGGAAAGATCCACCCCCGTCATCCGATATCCCCGCCGCGCCAGCTCGATCGAATGCCGCCCCGTGCCGCATGCGACATCCAGCACTTCGGCCCCGGGTTTTAGGTCCAATGCCTCGATTAGAAAATCCACCTCGGCAATCGTGTTTTTCGTGAAGCAATTCTGATTGTATACGGGCGCATGCCCGTCAAAGAACTCTTCCCAATTCGTTTTTGACTTCATAAACGGTATTCCAAGCTTGTTTCTTTTATCTGTGTCAATTGGTGTGATTTGCAGGTAACAAATGCAGTGCTTATTCGCGGGCATCTTTTTCAATCACCGGAACCGGACCTCGACCGCGCCACAACAATGCGACTCGTCGATCCACCGGACTAAAACCGCAAATCTGATCATTCCCGAGTTGAAACAGCACTTTATCTGAAGGTAACAGGACCGCATTGCGGACAGTCCACGCCCCAAAAGGTGTCTCGTAGGCGAACCGGATTTCTTTTCCACTCACAGGATCTTTGCCACGCAGACCTTCGACCGGCCAGAACCCCGCGTGAAACCTCCAGGGGCTGTTTGTGGCGATCCCCAACCGTGCCGCCTGACCAAAGGAAAACCATGTCCCATCGTATTGTGGATGAATGGAAATGCTGCGCCAGTCCGGCGCCGCCACCACCGGCATATTAGTCCGCACCTCGACGAATCGCGGCTTTCTATGGTCATCCGACTCAAGCCGCGCCATCAAGTCCCATCGGTTGGTATCGATCGGGTTCGGTCGAACGAACAAACGGTCATTATGGTGGTTTGAGTGCAATTCGAATATCTTCCTTTCGCCTCCCCTCACCAAATTCCGCTGGTATACATCACCGTCCTCTCGATCGATGTAATACACCAGGACCGATTCGGGCAGCGACAACTCATCGGGCCCGACAATATTCATCTTCGTGTACAGCGAAGTGCCGCTTGCCATGAAATACCATCCGAACAACAGGAGATAAGAGACACGCTGGAGCTTAAGGGAAACCCGCAGGCTGCGTTTCATAACGGGCGTCATCAGTCCGGGACGCCGGGTCGGGAGATCCGGCTTGCTGCAGCTCGCGGGCTGCGCGCCCTCGCGTAACGAGACTTCTGCCGCTGTGTTTGAACCCTCCTTTGTTCCTCGCAGAGTCCAGCCGATAAAGGGCCATTCCAAAACCGACGTCAGGAAGAAGGTGAACACGACCATGACCCAGAACCACACCCAGCCATTATTCAGGTCCATGGGTAATACGGGCACGATCCCACCTAGAACAAACAATCCCCCCACCCAAGCGGAGAAATAATTGGCCGCGATCATGGTGCCGATGGCTTTGCCCGGAGGAATTTGACAAAGCCGGGCTAATAGCCCTCCCTCCAACAGGCCTATCAGGGCATTGCCCACCACTAAATGGAGCATCCCAGCCCACATCAGGGGCGTTCCCGCATTGGCGGATGCGCACGGCGGAAACGCCAACAGGCCGACAACCACAATCCGAACGATGACCTGAAGCCTCGTGGCATCCATCACAGAACCTCGGCCCGCCCTCGATCCCCGCCCACCGCACTGACCCGCGAGTTCATCCCGATCTGTCATCTCCTCGATATTGTCAATACCATTGATAGTGTCAACTATCCACTTCCCAACTTTTCATGGGTGTACATCAGCGCGGCCCATAAGCCAGACACCATTGTAAAGGATTAGAGGTGCGGGCGCCGGAATGGTTGAATCCTGCACATTCCATCGATATTCCCAACACTTCAGGGCCTTCGCATTTGGCCCGCGGTGATTCGCGTGGATTGGCGTCCATTCGCGGTTAAGCTCTTGTATTGGCGGTTGCGAAGGCGCATCCTCGCTTGACTCGGAGGCCCGCGCTTTTATGATGCGCAGGTTTAGTTAAACTAACAAAGATACAATATGAGCACGATTCATGACATCCAAGCGCGTGAAATTCTGGATTCACGCGGTAATCCGACCGTGGAAGTTGACGTCATTCTGAACAGTGGAGCTGTGGGACGGGCTGCAGTGCCCTCCGGCGCCAGCACCGGCGAACACGAGGCCCTCGAACTGCGCGATGGCGATAAGAAACGCTACCTGGGCAAAGGGGTCAAGAAAGCGGTCAAAAACGTCCTCGACAACATCCTGCCCGCCCTCGAAGGCCTGGAAGCCACCGATCAGCTGACCGTCGATCGGACCATGCTCGACCTGGACGGCACCGAGACAAAGTCCAAGCTGGGCGCCAATGCCATTCTCGCGGTATCGCTGGCCACAGCCAAGGCCGCAGCCATCGAACTGGACCTGCCCTTGTTCCAGTACCTCGGCGGACCCAACGCCAAAGTGTTGCCAGTGCCAATGGCCAACGTCATCAACGGCGGCGCCCATTCCGATGCCCCCATCGATTTCCAGGAGTTCATGATCGTGCCCAAAGGTTTCTCGACATTTTCGGAGGCCCTCCGCGCCATCACCGAGACCTTCCACGCCCTCAAGAGCGTGCTGAAAAAGAAGGGCTTCTCCACCGCAGTCGGTGACGAAGGCGGTTTCGCTCCGAACCTGGACAGCACCGAGGCCGCCATCGAGGCGATTCTTCAGGCGGTCAAGGACGCCGGCTACAAACCCGCCAAGGAAATGTTCCTGGCCCTGGATGTGGCTTCGTCCGAATTCTACGACGCCAAGAGCGGCCAATATGTGTTCAAGAAGAGCACCGGTCGTAAAATGTCCGGCGATGAACTGGTGGGTTTCTACGCCGAACTGACCGGCAAGTACCCCATCATCAGCATCGAAGACGGTTGCGCCGAAAACGACTGGAAGACCTGGAAACTGCTCACCGACAAGCTGGGCGACAAGATCCAGCTCGTGGGCGATGATCTGTTCGTCACCAATGTCAAATTCCTCCGCAAAGGCATCGATGAAGGCGTCGCCAATTCCATCCTCGTCAAGGTCAACCAGATTGGATCACTGACCGAAACTCTGGACGCTGTCGAGCTAGCCCAGGACAACGACTACACCGCCGTCATCAGCCATCGTTCCGGCGAGACCGAGGACGCCACGATTGCCGATATCGCAGTCGCCACCAACGCCGGCCAGATCAAGACCGGCTCGCTGAGCCGCACCGATCGCGTGTGCAAGTATAACCAGCTGTTGCGAATCGAACAGTTGCTGGGCAAGAACGCCGTTTACGGCGGCAAATTCTAAGCCCCCAACGGGTGCGTTCCCCACCCCGTCTTGCCTGGGGTGGGACTACTCGTTTTGACAAGTGTTTGACGCGGTCAAAGGACCGCACCCAAGTGAAGCCGGCTCTGCCGGCTTCTTTTGTTTTTGGGATATTCTTTCAACATACCTCTCCGAACTCAAACGGCCGCTGTCCATCCCTCGGGCTCTGATCGGACATCGACAAAATCCATTGGCGCCCACCGGTGAAATCGGCAGAATACCGTCCGTTACCAGTTGTTCAGCAAACCAACGAAGGCTACCATGAAGACCTCTGCCACACCCCAAACTGTCAACGGGCGCCGAATCCTCCCCTGTATCGTCGGCCTCGCTCTGTTGCTGGTTCAGATTCCCGTTAGCGGACAGCCCATCGGCGCCAACCCAGCCCAAGACACCGAACCCAAACCGCCACCGCCCGCGCTGCCCGATTTCCATGCCGACCCTCACATCGCCGTCTTTGACAATACGTTCTACCTTTATCCCACCACCGACATGCCCGGCTGGAATTCACCCTCCTTCGAGTGTTGGTCTTCGCAGGATCTGAAGCACTGGAAAAGTGAGGGAATCATCCTTCATTTTCCGCGGGACTTGAAATGGGCCAAAAGCCGGGCCTGGGCCCCTTGCATCGCCTCACGCAAAGGAAAATTCTACTTCTACTATTCAGCCGAGCAAAACATCGGGGTTGCCGTTGGCGACCGGCCGCAAGGCCCGTTCCAGGATCCCTTGGGCCGGCCGTTGATTCCAAAGGACAGTTACCAATGCCAGGTGATTGATCCCATGGTCTTCATCGATGACGACGGCGCCGCTTACCTCTATTTCGGCCAAGGCAACTGCAACGTCGTCAAACTCAACGATGATATGACCTCCTTCGATCCGGCCGCGGTGAGGCGGATCACTCCTCGGAACTACAATGAAGGTGCGTTTGTTCTTAAACGCAAAGGCATTTACTACCTGATGTGGTCGCAATACGACACGCGCGACCCCCGTTATTCGGTCTCCTACGCAACCTCGAATTCGCCCCTCGGACCGTTCACCAACGCCGCCAATAATCCCATTCTCGCCCAGAGCGGGCCGGTCAAGGGCGCCGGCCATCACTCGGTCGCGCAGATCCCCGGCCGCGATGAATGGATCATGGCCTACCATCGATTCCACATTCCCGACGGCGACGGCTACCATCGGGAAACCTGCATCTCGCCGATGCGTTTCAATGCCCAGGGCCAAATCGAAAAGGTGAATGTCTTCGAAGCCGTGCCCGCGCTCGCCCCCGGGGGTGACAAACTGCCCGGCCTCCGACAACTCATGGACACCCCGCTCCGCGATCCTTCAATCTGCCGCGGACCGGACGGCGCCTGGTATCTCACCGGCACGGTGGAGCCCTTCTTCGGTTTCAACGAAGGCATCAAGCTGTGGAAATCACAAGACCTGAAAAACTGGGAACCGCTTGGTTTCGTTTGGAAATACGGCGCCAGCCCGTGGCACCAACCTTATCTCGCCAAGAAAAAACCGCTTTGGGCGCCCGAGATCCACTACCTGAAGAACACCTTCTGGCTCACCTACAGCATCCCCGGTTGGGATGGGACCGGCAAAACCTCCGGCTCCGGCCTGCTCAAGAGCACCACCGGCAAACCCGAAGGCCCCTACGCCGACATGCAGCCCAACGAACGCCTGGGCGACGAGATTGATGCCTCCCTGTTCCAGGATGACGACGGCGCTGTCTACTTCCTCTGGCACAGCGGCAAGATTGCGAAGATGAAACCGGACCTGAGCGCCCTGGCCGAATCGTATCACTGGCTCAAAACAACCACCTCGGATCCCAATCCAAAACACCATTCCAGCCTATGCGCCGGCATCTTCGGCACGAATTCCTTCGATCACGTCGGCTACGAGGGCATGTTTCTCTTCAAGGCCAATGGACGATACTATCTCTCGTGCGCCGAACACTTCGAAGGCCGTTACAGTTGCACGATCGCCACCTCGACCCACCTCTACGGCCCCTATCACGAACGCTACGAAGCCCTGCCCCATGCCGGTCACAATACATTCTTCAAAGACGATCACGGCCAGTGGTGGTCAACCTATTTCGGCAGCGACGGCCAGGCGCCCTGGCAGGAACGGCCCGGTGTGTTCCCCATCCGATTTGACGCCGCCGGCCGGATTCGGCCCCTGCCAAGCCTGTAGGCCGATGGAAAAGAACAGGAGCCAGGAATGCGTCCACGGTCTCCCGCTTCCCCTCGCAGACCACTGAAGTGATATCCGTCAGGCACACTCAGTAGTTGAACAAGTCGCGCAACGAGTAGCCTTTCCCGGTGGCTCGGTTAAGCGCTGCCAGGACTTTCGACTGAGTGTTCAAGGTCAACCGCCTGCCCTTGCAAGCCCGTGCCACCATCTTGTGCGTCATCTCCACCGGCGAGACCGCCACCAGATCATGCGCTTTGAGGTTGTGTTCCTGCATAATCCGGGCAATCGGTTGCTCACCCAAATTTCGTTCGATTTCGGGATTCATTATCAATGCTTCCGCCCCTGACTCTCGCACATGCACGGAGCTGCTTCCATCATAACTCCGCTATCGTTAATCGCCAGTATTCCTTGAAGTATGGCTGGGAATGTCTGGAATTACTCCTTTACAGCTCTACCATCTGGACTGCCACGGCATGCGCAACCATCGACCAGCCATTTGGATTATTGGGGTTCGATCTCCTTCTTTTCTCGCTCCTCCTGTTGAACTTTCCATATCCGATGCTGCGCTTCGGCTTGTTCCACTTCCTCGCTCGTGAGCTCTGAGGTCAGTTTAAAGGGGGGATCCTTAACTGGATGGGATTTGACGTAGTTCCAAACATCCTGGTCACTTAACTCCTGCTCTGGTTTCTCGATCTGCCTTTTGTTGATGGCCACACTATAGGGAACCTTAACTCGAATTTCTAAAAGCCGCTCAAGTAGTTCCTTATTGTTAATCTTTGAAGGCTTAATCCAACGAACGACATCGTAATTGGTGAACCTATGCATGTAACTAGCCTTTCCTGAGGCGATAAAGACTTCCAGTCTCCGCACATTGTCTTGTGTCGCATGACAGCTCCTCCTTAACAATGTGCCACTGCTTGATGTGAAGAACCTGCTGTATTCAGGATCCCTACTCGTTATGTCACCACAGGCTAGATAAATGGGTTCCAAGTACTCAATTCCGTATCCATGCTTCGAAAGCTGCTCCAACATCATGCGGCACTCTGCGGTGTCGCGGGCCGGTGAATTGAAGAAAGCAACCGCCGCCTCATGCTTCACATTGGGTGAAGGATTATTTGTCTTTTGGACCTGGATGACCCCGATCGATGGCGGAGGAGGATGCCTTCCATAATCGAGTTCTTCCCCGGGTCTTACCCTGGCCATGACAGTATGCATCTGAGTCGGGCTTAACGTGCATGGGGTTACACCCTCGATGTCCTGAACCGCGGCATTTGCGCCCGAAACCAAAAGCAACTCCACCAATTCAAAAAAGCCGGAGTATACCGCAAAGTGCATCGGGGTGTTTCCACTGTCATCTTCAGCATTGATATCTGCTCCGTTCTCCAGAAGGAGCTGAACCTCCTCGGTAGGTTCCCAAGGCATAAAGGCTCGGCGTGCTGCCACACGGAATATTAGTGCGTTGTGCAAAGGAGTCTTAAACGAACCCGATCGAGAATCGACATCAGCGCCATTGGCAATTGCCTCTTTCATCAACTGAATGTTTCTGGCGGCCGCCGCTGTGAGTAGTCTTCGATCGTTATCACCATACACTTTAATAAGCGACAGTTGCTCTACCTTGAGCCAACGCCTGGGGGAATCGTTGGGAACAATTCCACTCGCCATACCCTTTACCCGGTAGAGGTTGCCCGAGGAAAGGGATGATATTTGAGCCGGGTCAGAAAATAACAATCGGTATCGTCCCCTGGCAACCGACATGTTCACAACTGGAGCGAACTGAGCTGTCACATTTGTGACCTCATCGCCGGTTAAAACAGTGATAACCCCTTCAACGAACACAGACTGAGACGCATTATTGCGTGCATCCAAAGCCGGGTGGTTTCCGGATGCTATAAGGTCGGGCATGCTGCCTGAATGAAGTGCTACTGGTTTGTGCCCAATGCCGTTTGTGGCCAAAAAGTGATTGTGAAGATAAAATGCTCCATCAAAAACCAGCAGCAAGGTCACCCCTATTAACACTGCTTTCCCTATGAAACCCTGTCGCTGAAACAGCACACGAGCCATCTCTGCAAAAGTGAAAGCGCTGGTCGGTTTGATCACTGTGACAACGGCTCCCAGGATGGCGCTTACAATCGGAGCTGGAGTAGCTTGGATAGCTCGTTCACTGATCAACATTCCCAAGGCCATTGGCGCGCACACCACGCCCTTCTTCAGCAAGAGACTCCGGAGTTTATCCAGGGCACGATTCAATCGCATTCGGGCTGCATCTTCACTCAAGCCCAATTCCTCACCAACCTGGGCGAATGATCTGTTCTGGAAGAATCTAAGGACCACAATCCAACGCTCCTGTTCACTCAGTTGGAGCATGGCGTCGTCTAAATGAGGAGCAATTTGTTCCCAAACCAACGAATCCTCATGAGTGGGAATTATCATTGATATCGCCTCCAGCTCTCGTTTGCGACGGCGGTAATGACTGCGCCAGTCAGAGGGGTCAGTCCCGGCTATTGTTATTCTCATATAGGGGTCAGAATTTGCTGCCGTGTGCCGACAACCCATCTTCCGCCTCTTCACCGTCTGGCTTCTGAGCCGTGCCACAATCGCTCTCTTCTTAACGTTGGTCTTGCGGCACGCACCCAAATTCAGTTCCGTCCATCCCCGCTTTCCTCCCCGCTGTCATGATTCCCCATGCTCCCCTGCACCATTTTCAACAAACGTCCAGGCAAAACCTTTCTCCCGAAAATCCACCTTCGTTTCACCCCTTTCCATTCCACCGGCGACAGATAGCAAGTGCTCCCAATCCCAAAACGAACATGCCCACGGAGGCGCCTGGATCTGGCACGCTGACGTCCGGGCCTCCCACGCGGAAGTTGTCAATCCATACGTCGCTGCCCGGAATGTTAGCGTCCAGATAGATTTCGATGGAGTAGATGGCGCCTAGGTTGATGCCGGCCCCTTGCCACACACTCAATTCGGGGCTAACCATCGTGCCGGTGGCATCGGGACCCACAACCGGGCTGGTCCACGTCCAAGATGCAGCCGCGTAATCCGTGACCGTAACGAGGAACTGCATTTCGTACTCAACCCAGTAGTCCAGCGCGAACGGAGAGGTGGCATATCCAACGGCGTTCCAGTTCAAGCCCGCCCCGGCCGTGTCATAAAGAAAGTAGGCATCGGCCATGGAAGCTGCGCTATTTATTAAGACTCCTATTTGAGATCCGGCGATGTTCGCACCCGCGATCGCATTCTCGTCAAGAAGAATCCAGATCTCCTGACATAGGAGGACTCGATTTCATT
>ERZ795054.448-NODE-448-length-54094-cov-8.723422_pt1 | contig 54094 bp, 52 predicted proteins | sample MGYA00375138_ERZ795054 | MGnify/ENA primary metagenome ERZ795054 (study PRJEB30183, sample SAMN05720215) | anaerobic digester metagenome | isolation source: active sludge of municipal wastewater-treating anaerobic digesters | place: USA | collected 2014-12-23 ... | reverse complement strand
CGAGCATCGAGCGGGTCTACGCCGGCGGCGACATCGTCCTCGGCGCGGCCACCGTGATCCTCGCCATGGGGGAAGGCAGGCGCGCGGCCGCCGCGATCAACGAGGTCCTGCAGTAGGGACGGGCCTTCCGCGCGGAGCGCGCCGCGCCGCGCTCCGCGGGCCCGTCGGGGAGCTTCGCATGGAAATCGCCATCGCGATCGACTCGTACGACGACCTCTTCTCGGACTTCGACATCCGCAGCTACGGGGAGCGGGCCATCTCGCGCGACCTGCTCGACGAGCTCCGGCTCCGCCTGCGCAAGGCGGGGCCCGGCTCGGCCTCCGACCTCGTCTTCCTCGTCCCGCGGGAGGCGAGGAAGGAGGGCGACGAGGAGCTCATCGTCGAGCGCCTGCGCCGCTTCTTCGAGGAGCGGCGCGCCCATTACCTCAGGGAGGACCGAAGGAACGCGCGCCTCGCCGCCCTCTTCGTGGCGATCGGCCTCGCCCTCTCCCCCGCCGCCAGCCTGGCAGCCGCCCGCCTGGGCGCCCGGCCCCTCCTCACCGACTTCCTCCTCATCCCGGCCTGGTTCTTCGTCTGGAACGGCCTCGAGCTCTTCCTCAAGGGCCGGGGCGAGTACCGGCGCAAGCGGGCCTACTACGAGTCCCTCGCCGCCTCGCGGACGAGCTTCCGGGACATCGAGGGCTACGCGCCGCGCTGAGCGGGCTCGGGCGCCGCGCCGGCCCTAGGCGGGGCCGCCCGCGGCCGAGGCCGCCCGGCCGAGCCTCCGCAGCTCGCGCGCCAGGACGCCGACCGTGATCGAGCTCGACAGGAGGTCGGCCGCGGGGTAGGCGATCCAGATCCCGTCGAGGCCGAGGAAGCGGGGCAGGACGAGGAGCAGGGGGATGAGGACGATGAACTGCCGCGAGATGCCGAGGAAGAAGGCCTGGAGGGGCTTGCCCACGGCCTGGAAGTAGGTGGAGCCCGCGATCTGCACCGCCGCCAGGGGGATGAAGAGGCCGAAGATCCGGAAGTCCCGCGCGCTCTTCGCGATGAGCCCGGGATCGGGCGTGAACAGGGACATGGCCAGGCGGGGCGCGAGCTGGATCACCGCGTAGCCGAAGAGGGAGAGGGCGAAGGCCGTCGCTATCGCCGTCGTGATGCTCGCGCGCACCCGGTCGAAGCGCCGGGCCCCGAAGTTGTAGCCCGCGATGGGCTGGAAGCCCTGCACGATCCCGATGATCGGCAGGATGATGATCATGTTGAACTTGGTGATCATGCCGTAGATCGTCACCGCCTCGTCCCCCCCGTAGCGCACGAGGCTGTGGTTGGCGACGAGGACGAGGATCGACATGCCCGCGGACTGGACGAAGGTGGGGGCGCCGAGGGCGGCCACCTCGCGCAGGACCGCGGGGCGATAGCGGAGGTGGCGCGGGCGGAGGGGGACGTGGGAGCGGCCGCGGAGGTAGTGCGAGAGGAGGTAGAGGCAGGATGCCGCCTGGCTCAGCACGGTCGCGAGGGCCGCGCCCCGCACGCCCCAGCCGAAGCCGAAGATGAACAGGGGATCGAGGCCCGTGTTGAGGATGGCCCCGAGGACCATGCCGGCCATGGCTGCCTTGGCGTTGCCCTCGGACCGCACGAGGTTGCTCGCGCACAGGGACAGCGAGAAGAAGAAAAAGCCGGCGGCGACGATGCCCGTGTACTCGAGGGCGTAGGGCATGATGGCGGGGCTCGCGCCGAAGAAGGCCAGGAGGGGCTCCATGAAAGCGAAAGCCAGGGCCACCAGGACGAGGTTCACCACGAGGACCGAGGCCAGGGTCGCGCCCATGGCCGAGGCCGCCTCCTCGGGCCGCTTCTCGCCCAGGCGCCGCGACACGATGGAGGCGGCCCCCGTGCCCATGGCCTGGGCGATGGCGGACACGAGGGTCTGGAGGGGGAAGACGATGGACAGGGCCGCGATGGCCAGCGGCCCCACGCCCTGGCCGACGAAGATCGTGTCGACGACGTTGTACAGGGCGTTGACGAGCATGCCCACGGCCGCGGGCAGGCCCATCTTGAGGAGGAGGGGGAAGATGGCGTCGCGGCCGAGGAAGTCGGTCTTGCGCCGCTGGCCGTCGGGAGGCGTCGAACTTTCGGGCATGTGCGCAAGGATACCGAAACGGCGCCGCGGGGGTCTATGGGGCGCCGTCCTCGCATCCCCGCTTTGATGAAGACCGGGCCACATGATACTATCGATCGTCGAGCCTCGATGGCGCCGCCTTCAAGCTCGCAGCGTTGTCGCCCGGAGGGGATCATGGTGGATATCGGAGAGCGAGAAAGCAGCCGAAACCGTTCGCTCGAAAGGGCGCTCAGCCTCCTTTCCATCCTCGAAGAGACGGGCAAGCCGCTGACCCTCACCGAGATCAGCACCAAGGCGCAGCTGCAAAAACCCACCGTGCAGCGGCTGCTCGGCGTGCTCGAGCGATACGGCTATGCCGAGCGATCACACAACAGGTATCACTTGGGTCCGGTCGTCCTACCCCTCGCCTATTCCTATATAATGGGAAACGAGCTCTCCCGCGTGGCCCTGCCGGTCCTCCAAGAGCTCGCATCGGTTTCCCAGGAGACGGCATCCCTCTTCGTGCGCATCGGCTACTACCGCGTCGCGGTGCAAAGGGTCGAGGGCATCCATCCCCTCCGGTACGCGCTGCCCATCGGGCGGAGGCTCCCTCTCCATATGGGCGTCGGCAAAGTGCTCGCGGCCGCCCTGCCCGCGGATGAGCTGGCGGAGATGGTCGCCGGCCTGGGCGAAGTGCGGTACGCGAGGGGCGAAACCGTGTCGGGGGCGGAGCTGCTCGCGGAATTCGCCAGGGTCCGGGAGCAGGGCTACGCCCTGTCCCGCAATGAACGCGAGATGGGCGTCGCCTCGGTGGCGGCCCCCGTCTTCGACGCATCGCAGCACGTCGCGGCGGCGATTTCAGTAGCCGGATCCACGGATCGCATCGACTCTAAAGTCGATTCCATCATTCTGGAAGTGCGCCGCGCCGCGGCCTCCGCAGCGGAGCGTCTCGGCCGGCTCTGATTCGCGCGCGGATCCATACCCCGCAGTTACAGGCATCAGTCACACAAAAATTACTTATATCGCTCCTCTTTTTCTTCCTCTGTACATCTTAGGCAGTTTTTTCTTGACAGATCACCAGAACGATGTTTCACTGTGTGGTACAGAGTTGCGTACACGGAAACACCTTGTACCCTTTTACTAACACACCAAGGAACCGCCGAATATGCTTTTAATCACAACTCTTTCTTAGGAGAGACAGCAATGCGGAAAAGCCGTCTGATAGCCAGCAGCATATTCCTCGTGTTTTCAGCCGCGCTGATGATCGCCTCCGTGTCGATGGAGTACTACTCGTCGATCGGCCCCGGGCCCGGTTTCTTCCCCTTCTGGCTTAGCCTCATCCTCGGCCTGCTCTCGATCATCTGGATCGTGCAGATCGTGCGCTCCGCTCCCGCCAGCGCGAAAACGGAAGGCGAGGAAACGCTGTTCCCTCGCGGGGGCGGGCTCCTCAGGATCCTTTCGCTCTTCGGCGCCCTTTGCTTCATGATCGCCTTCATGGAGCCGCTCGGCTTCCAGCTCGCCATGTTCGCCTTCCTCGCGTTCCTCCTCGTCGCCCTCGGCCATGTCAAGACCTGGATGACCCTGATCATCGCGGGCATCGGAAGCTTTGGCCTGTTCCGCGTCTTCACGCTGCTGCTCGACGTGCAGCTGCCGCAATCGGCCATTCGGTTCCTGGCCGCCATCGGTCTTTGAGGGAGGCCTACCTTGAGTGTCCTGCAGGATCTGTTGATGGGTTTCTCGGTCGCCCTCTCTCCGGGCAACCTGCTGTACGCCTTCTTAGGCAGCGCCTTCGGCACCCTCATCGGCGTGCTGCCGGGGATAGGCCCGGCGGCGGGAACGGCGCTCCTCATCCCGCTCACCGCGAGATTGCCCCCGACCGGCGCGATCATCATGCTCACGGCGATCTTCTACGGCACCCAATACGGCGGGACGATAACCAGCATCCTGCTCAACGTGCCCGGCGAGGCGGCCTCGGCCATCACGTGCATCGATGGCCACAAGATGGCGCTCAAGGGCCGCGCCGGCGCGGCCCTGAGCATCGCGGCGATCGGCTCCTTCATAGGCGGCCTGTTCGCCACGATAGCGCTCGTTTTCCTGGCGGGCCCCCTCACGAAAGTCGCCCTCGAATTCGGCCCCGTGGAGTTCTTCGCCCTGATGGTCCTCGGCATCTCCCTACTGATGGGCTTGGCGGGCAAATCCATGGTGAAGGCGCTGATGATGGGCATCCTCGGGCTGATTCTCGCCATGGTCGGCATGGATCCCGTGCGAGGCGCGCCGCGCTTCACCTTCGGGAGGATGGAGCTGATGGACGGCTTGAATTTCGTGCCGGTCATCATGGGCCTGTTCGGCCTGGCCGACATCCTGGAAAACGCCGAGGAGTCCTTGTCGTCGACCGTCAGCGCGAAGGTCGGCTCGCTGATGCCGAGCAAGCAGGAAATCAAGGACTCGGTCGGCCCTATCGCCCGCGGCTCCGTGCTGGGCACGGTCCTCGGGCTGATCCCGGGAATGACCGGCTCGATGGCCTCATTCCTGTCCTACTCGACCGAGAAGAAAGCCTCGAAGCACCCGGAAAAATTCGGGCAAGGCGCCATCGAGGGCGTCGCGGGGCCGGAAACGGCGAACAACGCGCACGCGAACGGCGCGCTTATCCCTCTCTTCACGCTCGGCATCCCCGCCTCGCCCACCGTGGCCGTCCTAATGGGCGCCTTCCTCATGAACGGACTGATCCCGGGGCCCTTCCTGTTCCGCGAGCAGCCCGAGCTCGTGTGGGGCGTGATCGCGAGCTTCTTCGTCGGGAACGTCATCCTGCTGGTGCTCAACCTGCCCCTCGTCGGCGTCTGGGTGAAGATGCTGAAGATCCCCTATTCGATCCTGTTCGCGGTCATCCTGGCCTTCATGGTGATCGGAGCCTACGGCGCGGAAAGCTCCATCTTCGACGTCTTCATCATGCTGCTGTTCGGCATCCTCGGATACGCGCTCAAGAAATTCGATTTCCCGCTGGCCCCCATGATCCTCACGCTCATCCTCGGGCCGACGATGGAACGCTCGCTCAGGCGGTCCATGGAAATGTCCCAGGGCGATTTCTCGATCCTGTTCGCGAGCCCCCTGGCCGCGACGCTCCTCGTGATCTCATTGGTCGTACTCGTCTCTTCCGCGCTCAAGGTCTTCCCGGGTACCGGGAAAGGCAAATCGGACAGCGGGAGCGTCGGGAAATAGCAAGGAGGGAATATGATCCTATCATCACTCCGGATGCGCGTGACGGTCCTGGCCGCGGCGTGCATGCTCTTGGCCGCCGTATCGGCGGGCGCGCAGGCCTTCCCCGCGAAGAACAAGGCGATCACCCTGATCGTCGGATTCTCGGCGGGCGGCAGCTCCGACGCGGGGGCGCGCATACTGGCGAGCGGGATGGAAAAGGTCCTCGGCGCCAAGGTCGAAGTGCTCAACAAGCCCGGCGCCTCGGGCCAGATCGGCTACACCATGCTTTCGCAGGCCAAGCCCAACGGCTACACCATCGGCCTGGCCAGCCTTCCCGGCATCATGGTCAGCATCATGGACGCCGACCGCAAGGCCGCGTACAAGAAGGACAGCTTCCAGCCCATCGGGCTCCAGGTCCTGGACGCGGGCGTGCTCGCCGTCAAGGCGGACAGCCCCTACCAGTCCATCAAGGACCTCATCGAAGACGCGAAAGCGCGGCCGAGGAAGATCACCGTCTCCACCACCGGGCTTCAGACCGGCGACCATTTCTCCATCCTCCAGCTGCAGAAGCTCACGGGCGCGGAGTTCGCGATCGTCCACTTCGACGGCGCGGGTACCGCGATGACCTCGCTCCTCGGCAAGAAGATCGATGCCTACGTGGGGAACGTGGGCGACGTGCTCTCGCAGCTCAAGTCGGGCGATATCCGCATCCTCGGCGTCATGGACACGCAGGAAAGCCCCTTCATGCCCGGGGTGAAGACCTTCGAATCCCAGGGCATCTCCCTCCTCGGCGGCTCGTGGCGCGGCTACCTGGCTCCCGCCGGCACGCCGAAGGCCATCGTGGACAAGCTCTCCGCCGCGATGAAGACGGCGCTCGAGACCGAGGAAGTCAAGTCGTCGATGGCCAAGCTCGGCCTCCAGATCCGCTACATGAACGCCGAGGAGTACACGAAGATCTGGGATGAGTACGGGACCGTCGTCAAAGAGCTCATTCCCCTCAGCAAGAACAAGTAAGCCTCATTCTAGACGCGATGAATGCCACGCGCCGCCTCACGAACCGGGGTCCCGCCTCGCGGCGGGACCGCCGGGCGGGCGGCGCGCGGCGAAGGATATGGAGGGACCTGGGATGGAGAAGATAGCGCTCGTCGGGCCGTATGGCTCCGATGTCCGATCAATGCTCGAAAAGCGGCTGGGCGGCGCCATGGAGCTCGTGTCGATCCCCGACGCGGGGGGATTCGGCCGCCTCGCCGATATCGAGTACGTGATCCTGCGGGTCCTTCCCATGAACCGCGCCACGATCGAGTCGATGCCCAGGCTCAAGCTGATCCAGCGCTGGGGCGTGGGCTTCGACAAGGTGGACATCGCCGCCGCGGGCGAGCGCGGCATCCCCGTCGCCATCGCTCCCGGCGCCAATGCGGCTCCCGTATCGGAGCTGGCCCTGCTCCTCATGCTGGCCACGTACCGCAATCTCGTCGGGCTCCACAACGGGATCGTCCAGGGACGCTGGGAAAAAGAGAAGTTCATCGACAATTCCTTCATGATCAAGGGAAAGACCGTCGGCTTGATCGGCTGCGGGGCCATCGGCTCGCTGGTGGCGAAAAAGGCGCAGGCCTTCGGCGCCGAGGTCGTCTATTTCGACGCGCGCCGGCTGCCGGAAGAGACCGAGCGGGAGCTCGGCCTCAAGTATCTCGGGCTCGACGAGGTCCTGTCGACCGCCGATATCATCAGCCTTCATCTGCCGCTATTGGATAGTACCCGCGGGATGATCGGGGCGCGCGAGATCGGCCTGATGAAGCCGACCGCCATCCTCGTCAACACGGCTCGGGGCGAGATCATGGATTCCGGCGCCCTCGCCGCGGCGCTGCGCGAGAAACGCATTGCGGGGGCGGGGCTGGACGTGTTCGATTCCGAGCCGCTCTCCCCGGAGAGCCCGCTCAGGAGCCTGGACAACGTCGTCATGACGCCCCATGTCGGCGGCAACACCGCGGACATGAGCGTCGAAATGGTCGATATCTGCCTGCAGAACATCTTGACGGTCCGCGACAAGAAGGAGCTTCCGGCGAAGGTCCTCGTCAACGGCCAGTTCTTGAAATAAAGCGTCCACGTGACGCATAGGAGCGAAAATGCCTGTCGGATTCAGAGTGTTTCTCAAGCGCGAGCTTCCCTCCCCGGATATCGTGGAAGCCTTCAAGTCCCTGCCCCCCGCGAACGTCGCGGACTGCATGGGCCGGCTCTGCGCTCTTTCTTCGCAAATCAGGCTCCTGTCCTCGCCGGACAAGCCCATCATGGCTGGCGTCGCCCTGACGGTGAAGGCGAGGCCGGGAGACAATCTCATGATCCACAAGGCCCTCAACATGGCCGGCCCCGGCGACGTGATAGTCGTCTCGAACGAAGGGGACCGCAGCCAGTCCCTGGTGGGCGAGATCATCGTGACCTACGCCCAGTACAAAGGCCTCGCCGGGCTCGTATTCGACGGCCCCATCCGCGACATCGACGCGATTTCCGAGATGGGCATCCCCGTCTACGGGACGGGCACGACCCCGGGCGGCCCGTACAAGGAGGGCCCCGGCGAGGTGAACGTGCCCATCGCCTGCGGCGGAATCCATATCGAGCCGGGCGACATCCTTCTCGGCGACGCCGACGGCGTCATCGTGATCCCCAAGCGCGATGCGGCCGGCATCCTGGCCGCCGCGCGCGCATTCTCGGCCAGCGACAGGGCGAAGGTCGAAGCCGCCGCGAACGGCACCGCCGACCGCGCTTGGGTGGATAAGACCCTGGCCGCCAAGAACTGCGAAATCGTCGACGCGATATACGGCGCATAGAACCGAAGCGACTGATTCCAAAGGCCGTTCGCGGATACCCCGCGAACGGCCTTTTTCCGGCCAGAGGTTCGAGGCATTCTCCCGGCCCAGGCGCAGAAGGGCCGAGGCGACGCTCGCGGCTCCCGCCGCCCGGGCGGAGCAGGCGTCCGCCTCGTACTCGTGCTTGCGCGGCCAAGCCGAGGATAGAGGCGCGGGAAGGACGGTCGCGGGTCCGGCCGCGAGGCCGGCGATGAGCGGCAGCGCGCGCTTCGAAGGCCCGGCGAAGCCGAAAGCGCCGTAGAGCGCGCCGGGCCTTCGGCACTTCGCCTGCGCGTTGCGCGACACTGCGATAGTCCGGCGCTGCCAGGAGCATCCCAAGGCCCAGCTCCGCGAGGCGGGATACCGCCGGAAGGGCCTTGGAGCATACGGGAATCGGAAGAAGGAGCGCTTTGCGCGGGATGCTCCCCTAAGCTACTATTGGCGGCGTGACCATCGACATCCTCTGCAAGGTCGTGGACAACTACGGCGACATCGGCGTGGCCTACCGCCTCGCCAAGGCCCTCGCCGACCTCGATCCCGGCCTCTCCCTCCGCCTCCACGTCGACGACCTCGCCGCCTTCGCCTCCCTCTGCCCCGAGGTCGACCCGGCCGCCGAGGTCCAGGAGCTCCGCGGCTGGCAGCTCCTGCGCTGGGGCTCCCCGGCCGAGTGCCGCCTCGAGCCCCGCCCCCGCCTCGTCCTCGAATGCTTCGCCTGCGGCCGCCCCGAGGGCCTCGAGGAGCTCCTTTTCGACCCGGCCGACCCCGAGCCCCGGAGCGTCGTGAACATCGAGCACCTGAGCGCGGAGGGATGGGTCCCCGGCTTCCACCTCCTCCCCGCGGCCACCCGCTCAGGCCTCGTGCGCAAGACCTTCTTCATGCCCGGCTTCGTCCCGGGCACGGGCGGCCTCCTCATCGACCGGGCCTTCCGCGAGGCCGCCTCCCGCTGGCGGGAAGCGCGCGCCGCCGGCCCCGGGCCCCTGGCCGCCGCCCGGGCCGAGCTCGCCGCCCGCCTCGGCCTGGCCCTGGCCCCCGGCGCCGCGGCCGCCTCCTGGCTCCCCCTGTTCTGCTACGAGCGGGACTTCGCCGGCCTCGTGGCCCGGCTGGGGGCCTACGCGGGCGGGGGCTCGCCGGAGCCTTCCCCCGGTGCCTCGAAGCTTGTTGGCCGGCCCCTCCTCGTCCTCGCGGCGGCGGGCCGGAGCCAGGGCCCCTTCCTCGAGGCTTGGGAGGCCGCCGGCCGTCCCTTCCCGGCCATAGCCCTCCCCTTCCTCCCCCAGGAGGCCTGGGACGAGCTCCTCCTCGCCGCGGACTTCTCCGTGGTGCGCGGCGAGGAATCCCTGGCCCGCGCCGCCCTCGCCGGCCGGCCCTTCCTCTGGCAGGCTTACCGCCAGGAGGGCGGCTACCAGCAGGTCAAGGTCCGGGCCCTCCTCGAGCTCCTCCGCCCCCGCCTCGGGCCGGCCGACTTCGCCCTCCTCGAGGCAGCCTGGCTCGCCTTCAACGAGGAGCGGCCGGCTCCCGGCCCGGGCCCCGGGAGCCCCGGGGCGGAGCCGCCCCTCCCGGCCCTCCTGGGCCGCGCCGAGGCCCTGGGCCCCGCCTTCGAGGCCTTCGCCGCCGGGATCGGGGGCCTCGGGGACCTGGCCGCCAACCTCGTGACATTCATCCGCGAAATCGTGTAGAATGGCTCCCTGAACCCGTAAAAAAGCCGGCCTGCCCCTCGGGGGGCGGGAGCCGCCTTGGGCGGCCATCCGGCGCACTTCATATGCAGGCAAGGAAACCACCTATGCTGATGACCTCCGATATCAAGGGCGGGACCGTCTTCAAGAGCGGCAACGACGTCGTCGTCGTCCAGCGCATGCTCGGCATCAAGGGCGGCCGCAACGGCCAAGTCAAGCGGCTCCGCGTCAAGAGCATCCTCACCGGCCAGACCTCCGAGCTCGGCCTGGACATGGGCGAGAAGTTCGAGGACGTCTCCCTCGACTACCACAAGATGAAGCTCTCCTACATCGACGGCGAGACCTGGGTCTTCATGGACCAGGACAGCTTCGAGCAGTTCGAGCTGACCAAGGAAGACCTGGGCGACAACGCCGGCTACATGACCCCCGAGGACGACTTCGAGGTCGAGGTCGCCTTCTACGAGGGCAAGCCCGTCGGCGTCACCCTGCCCACCTCCATCGTCCGCACCATCACCTACTGCGAGCCCGGGGTCAAGGGCGACACCTCCGGCAAGACCTTCAAGCCGGCCACCCTCGACACGGGGGTCCAGTGCAACGTCCCCCTGTTCTGCGACATCGGCACGAAGATCCTCTTCGACACCCGCGACGGGACCTTCATCGAGCGCGCGAAGTAATCCTAAAGGGGGAGCGCCCCCTCGAATGCGGCTCATCCGATCAAGCCGGCGCGAGCCTTTCTACGACAACGCAGGGCAGGGCCTGCCCGGAAAAAAACGGCGATCCGCTCAAGACTCGCGGACCGCCGTTTTTTTTCGGGCACCCGCCGCCCTACTCCGACGCCTCGAAGCGCCGCGGCGCTCATCCCCGTCGCGCCGGCCGCCCCGTTCCCGCCCCGCCACGGCACACGGACGGGACTCAAGCATTCAAGACGCGGCTCCCCCTGCCTCCAGCGTCCTCGGCGTCGCCTACCGCGATGCGCGGCGCCTGCGGTCGCTTCCGGCACCCCCACTCCGTCCCGGCGGCGGCGACTCCCCGCTCAGGGCCCCCCGGCCTCGGGCGGGAGCCGGTCGTCGGCGTTGCCCGAGGACAGGTTCCCCGCGAAGCGGTTCCCGCCCTCCTCGGCGTAGACCGCGAAGGCCCTGCCCCGGGGATTGTCGAAGACGCGGTTCTCCCTGATCGAGCAGGCCGAGGGGGCCCCGGCGCGGGAATGGCCCTCGGCCTTGTCGCGGGCCAGGGCTATGCCGACGAAGCCCTCCCCCGGATTGCCCTCGATCAGGTTCCCCTCGACCGCCGTGCCCGGGGCGAAGCCCAGGAGGATGCCGATCCCCCGCGGCCGCGAGCAGCCGCGTATGCGGTTGCCCCTGATCACCGTGCCCGGGCTCCCGTAGCGGACCGAGATCCCCTGGAGGCAATCGAGTATCTCGTTCCCGGCGACGAGGTTGCCCGGGCCGCTCTTGTCGTGGACGACGCTCGTCCCGCCGGAGTTGCCTAGCCCTATCGCCGCCCCTCCCCGGCAGCCACGCACCGTGTTGCCGGAGATCTCGTTGGCGTACTCGTCCTCGCCGTGGAGGTCGATCGAGTCGAGGGCCGTGCCCTCGAAGGAGCAGCCCGAGACGAGGTTGTGGTGGGCCCAGTACTGGATGAGGGCGGCGTGCCGGATGTAGGGCCCCTCGCTCCGGCACTCGAGGATCGCGTTGTAGCAGCTGTCGTCGAGCGTGCCCAGGTTCGGGTTCGCGTAACGCTCCGAGTTGTCGAGGGAGTTGTCGGGCTTGCCGGAGAGCTGGAAGCCGTAGCCGCAGCCCCCCCCGCCCAGGTCGGTGGCCAGGCGGGCGACGCAGCGCGAGACCAGGACCTCGCGGCAGCCCCGGTCGACCCTGATCCCGATGTTGATGAACCTCTCCACCGCTACGTCCTCGACGAGGACCCGCTCGCAGGGCCTGCCGCCCCCGGCCTCGAGGCGGAGCTGGTTGTTCGGCCCCCCGTGGCCGGGATTGTTCCGCGTCGCGTCGAGGGAGAGCTCGCCGGTCCAGGTCGAGGAGAGGGTCAGGCTCGAGATCGCGAGCTCGCTGACGCCCGAGCCGAGGACCGCGACGTAGCGGTTCGAGCCCGCGGGCTTCCGCGCCGAGTAGGCCTCGTCGAAGCTCGTCCGGAGGATCGTTCCCTCGCGGCTCTGGCCCCGGAGCGAGACCCCGCACTTAAGGAGGATGTTCGCGCGTCGATCAGCGGAGCTCGGCGAGGCCAGGAGGTAGGTTCCCTCGGGGAAGTAGAGCTCGTCCCCGGGCCGGGCCGCGGCGAGGGCGGCCTCGATGGCGGGCCGCGCGTCGGCCTTCCCGCCCCGGTCGGCCAGGAAGGGGGCGGCCGTCACGTCGAGGCTCCGGCCCGCCGCGGGCGCGGGACGGCGGATGGGGCGGGGCAGGCCTGCCTCGTCGTAGAGCCCGGCGCGCGGCCCTGCCGGGGCGGGGAGGGCCGCGGCGCTCGGGGCTGAGGCGGGGTCCGCGGGGGAGCTCCGCGCCGCGGCGAGGGCGAGGGCCGCCGCCGCGAGGGCGGCGCGGGCTCTGGGCGAGGCTCGATCCATCATGCTGCCTCCCGGCTGGGCCTGGATCATACGCCGCCCGGAGCCCCGCGGGGAAGGCTCGGCCGCGGAGCTTGCCCCGGGGCCTCGCCCGCGCTAGGCTCAAGGCATGATCAAGCCCGGGCGCTGGAAAGAGCTCTCCTCGCGCAGCCTCGCCGACTGCCGCATCTTCGACGTGAGCGCGAGCGAGCGCGAGTCCGACTCGGGCAAGCGGGGCAGCTTCTACCTCGTCAACAGCCTCGACTGGGCGGGGGTCATCCCCGTGGTGGACTCGAGCGCGGGGCGGATGCTCGTCATGATCCGGCAGTTCCGCCACGGGACGGGACGGCTCTGCCTCGAGTTCCCCGGCGGCGCGGTGGAGCCCGGCGAGGACCCCTCGCTGGCCGTGGCCCGCGAGCTCGTCGAGGAGACGGGCTACGCTCCCGAGATGCTGATCCCCATCGGGGACCTCTCGCCCAATCCCGCCTTCATGACCAACGCCTTCCACGCCTTCGTCGCCGAGGGCTGCCGGCCCGCGCGGGTCCAGGAGCTCGACGAGAACGAGGAGATCGAGGTCCTCCTCGTGCCGGAGCGCGAGGCCATCGACCTCGTCGCGGCCGAGGACAACGCCCACGCCCTCATGACCGCGGCCCTCTTCCTCTACATGCGCTACCGGGGCTTAAGCCTCTAGGCCGCCGGAATGACGCGTTAGCCGATCCTGATCGAGTACTCCGCCTCGAAGGACTTGTCCGGCGCGAGGCGGAGGACGCCCTCCTTGTCCCGCAGCTCCTGGGTCGAGCCGGCCAGCGGCATGATGCCGTACCAGGGCTCGATGCAGACGAAGGGGCAGGGGCCATGGTCGTTGTCCTTGGGCGACCAGAGCCCCAGGCTCGGGAAGCCGGGGAAGGACAGCTCTACGAAGCGGCCCGACCTCCTGCTCCGCAGGGTCGCGCGCCGCGAGGCGGGGCTCGCGAGGACGACCGCGCCCTTCTCGAACAGCGCCGCCTGAAGGCCGACGCGGTCCTGGCCCGCGAGGAAGGGCTCGGCCTCGCCCGTGCGGACGTTGTCCGAGTTGAGGAGGAGCCGGTCGACGCGCTCGGCCTTCTCGAAGAGGATCTCGTAGTCCTCGCGCCGCTCGCCCGGGGCCAGCGGGACATTGAAGCCGGGGTGGGCTCCGATGGAGAAGCTCATCTCCTCGCCGCCCTCGTTCCTCACTTCCCAGCCGACTGAGAGGCGGTCGCCCTCGACCTCGTAGGAGACCGCGAGGAGGAAGTCGAAGGGATACAGGGCCCTCGTCGCCTCGTCGCTCCGGAGCTCGAAGCGCATGCGGCCGGGGGAGGAGGAGGCCAGGCGGAAGTCCCTGCCCCGCGCGAAGCCGTGGTTCCCGAGCGAGTAGGTCCTGCCCCGGTGCGAGAAGGTCCCGCCGGGCAGCGCGCCGACGTTGGGGAAGAGGAGGGGCGAGCGCCGGTTCCAGAAGGCCGCGTCGCCCTGCCAGAGATACTCGGTGCCGTCGGGGCCCTTGATGCTCTGGAGCTCCGCGCCCTTCTCGGCGGCGCTTACCTCGATCTTGCCTGAGCGTATGGTGGCCATGATGGGGGAGTATACCCCCCCCATCATGGCCCGGGAAAGGGTCCCTGGCCTTCCCTATAGGGCCGTTATGCGATCTCCTCTATGGCGAGCGGGTACTTGGACAGGGGCTCGCAGCCCTTGCCGGAGAGGAGGATGGGATTCTCGTAGCGGAAGCCCACCCCCTCGTCCGGCGCGGCGTACTGCATGGCGCAGATGAGGAGCTCGCCCGCGGCGTACTCGTGGTCAGGATCCGTCCAGTAGGGGAAGGGCCCCTCGATCCTGCCGCCGATGCGCCACTCGTCGCCGAAGAGGCCTATGCCGTGCTCGCAGCCGGGCACGACGAAATCGGCGCAGCCGAGCTCCTCGGCCCGGCCGACCATGATGGAGGCCATGTCCGAGGGCGTGCGCCCCGCCCGGTAGGCGCCGAGCACGGTGGAGACGAGCTCCACGAAGTTGTCCGCGTGGCGTCGCAGCCGGGCCGAGGCGGGCCCGATGAGGTAGTTGTGCGAGTGGTCGCCCAGGGCGAGCTTGAACATGGAGTGGAAATCGAGCATGAGCGGCTCCCCCGCCTGGAACTCGCGGGTGGTCGGGGGGGTGCAGGCGCCGAGGCCCGTGCGGTAGCCCGAGGATATCTCGTTCAGGCCCGCGAAGTTCCACTCCGAGACCGAGCCCGCGCGGCGCATGGCCAGGGCCGCGATGCCCGCGATCACGGTCTCGGTCATGCCCTTCCAGCCCCCCTTCTCGAGGGCGGCGCGGGCCGCGGCCTGGCCGACGTCCACGATGCGCGAGGCCTCGCGGAAGCGGGCCACGGTGCCGGGGTCCTTGATGAGCTGGAGCTCGTCCACGATCTCGTGCGAATTGACGAGCTCCCAGCCGGGCAGGGCCCCCTCGAGGGCGTCCCACTCGTACTTGGTGAGGTTGCCCTCGGGGGTGTAGACCGAGATGCCCGTCTCGACCCCGAGCTTGCCGCCGCCGAGCCCCAGCTCCTCGGCCAGGAAGGACGCGATGCACGACACCGGATCCTGGCCGCCCATGGGGGCGTAGGCCCGCACCCAGTCGGCGGGGAACCAGGTCTCGTCGGCCAGGCGGGTCGCGTCGACCAGGAAGGTGAAGACGGCGGGGTCGCCCTGGGCGGGGATCACGAGGTAGCTGTGCCAGGGGCAGAAGGCGTCGAGGACCCAGGAGAGGGTCCGCGGCCTCGTGCCCAGGTAGGCGGCGAGGCCTCGGTCGCGCATCGCGGCCTGGATCGCCCGCACGCGCGCTGGATTGTCGATGTAGTAGGGGCTGGTCTTGTCGTCGTTCCTCGGCATCGCGCTCCTCCTAGTAGATCGTCGGGACCGTGGACAGGACCTTGTTGATGCGGTCCGCCAGGGGCGCCAGGCGCAGGGCCTTGGCCATGTTCCCCTTGAGCTTGAGCTTGCCCGTCATGAGGGCCCGCTGGGAGCCGAGCTCGCCCCGCGAGATGGCGGCGAAGGTCCCGTAGTCGCCGAGGATGCGGAACTCGGCCTCGGGGGCCTCGCCCTCGCCGGTCAGGAACTCCTCGAGCCGGCCCTCGGCGCAGCGCACGAACATCCAGCGCGACTTCCCGTCCGGGCAGTTCGCGTAGATGTCGGCCATCGAGGTCGTGATGCCGTTCATCTTCTCGGGCGTGAGCTCCGCGGAAAGGCGCTTCGCGGCCTCGTCCCTCCAAGCCTTCTCGAGATAGGGCAGCTTCTCTTCCATGGCGTTCGAGCCTCCTTGCTATGGCCTGGCCCGGAGGCCGTCGAGGACCAGCTCGAGGCCGCGCTCGAAGAGCGCCTCCTCGCCCGCCTCGCCGGCCACGTAGGCCTTCTGCACGAACAGGACGTAGAGCGAGAAGAGGACCCGGCTGGCAGCCTCGGCGTCGCCGGGGGCGAAGGCGCCCGCGGCCTGGCCCTCGCGGATGATCGCCTCGAGGAAGCCCGAGGAGGCGCGGTTGATGTCGGAGAAGGGATCCTCGGGCGAGACGACGGGGAAGAGCTCGGGGTCCCGGGCGAGGATCCGCCTGAGCCGGGGCTCCTCGGCCAGGTAGCGGAAGGCGGCGCGGCAGGAGGCGCGGAAGCGCTCGACCGGGTCGGACTCGGCGGCGGCGACCCGCCTCACCGAGTCCTGCCACTCGCCGAAGGCCTTCCCCACGGCCTTGCGGTAGAGGTCCCGCTTGTCCTTGGCATAAAGGTAGAGGGTGCCCGGGGCCAAGCCGAGCCGCCCGGCTATGTCCTCGACCGAGGCCTTTCGGAAGCCGTATTCGGCGAAGGCCTCGAGGGCCGCCTCGAGTATTTCGGCTTCTCGTTTTTCACGTCGATCTGAATTTATAAGCATTTCTTTCAGTTATTCATTTTATACCCAGTCCTCTTTCCTGTAAAGAAAAATCAGTGCCTCGAAGACTGTTGGCGGGCGATCGAGGAGATGCCGGAGCCGACCTAATACCCGTCCGGGACGGGAGAGCCGAAGACCGGCCTGCCTTCGGCGTCCCAGGTAAAGGCCTGGACCCGGGTCGCCCGGTTCGGATCGAGGATGACCGGGTCCTCGACCCGCTCGTAGCTCCTCGCGTGATAGACGAGGTAGTCGATCCTCCCGTCGGGCGAGGTCGTGAAGCTGTTGTGCCCCGGGCCGAACTGCCGAGCCGCGGGAGCGCTCTGGAAGGCCGGGCCGGGGAGCTTCCTCCAGGAGGCGGGGTCGAGGGGATCGCTGTCCTCGTCGGCCTCGAGGAGCCCCACGCAGTAGCGGGCGTCCGAGGCGTTGGTCGAGTAGGCCACGAAGATCCGGCCCTGGCGCTTGAGGACGGCGGGGCCCTGGATCTTGAGATTGGCCGGGTCGCGAAGCTCCCAGGGCCGGTCGGCGCGGGCGATCATCGAGGGCCTGCCCTCGATGCGGTCGGGCGCGCGCAGGGGAGCGATGTAGAGGTCCATGCTCGAGCTCTCCGAGGCGGAGAGGCGCTGGGCCCAGAGGAGGTAGCGCCGGCCGCGGAGCTCGAGGAGGGTGGCGTCGAGGCTCATCGTGTCCCGGCCCGTGTCGATCTTCCCGAGATCGGCCCAGCGCCCGGCCAGGGGGTCGGGCGAGGGATTGCGGAGGACCCGGATCCGCACGTCGAAGGGTTTGCGGCTCGTGCCCGAGGCGTAGTAGAGGTACCAGGCCCCGTCGATGCGGTGGAGCTCGGGGGCCCAGATGCTGCGCTCCGCCACGAGGCCGCGCCTCGCCCGCCAGACGACGAGGGGCTCCGCCCTGCGGAGGCCCTCGATCTCCCGCGCGCGGCGGATCTCGATCCGGTCGTACTCGGGGACCGAGGCGCAGAAATAGTAGTAGCCGTCGGTGTGCAGGAGGATGTAGGGATCGGCCCGCCGCGGGACCAGGGGATTGTCGAGGCCTTCGCCGCCGAGCGAGGCGGGGACGGCGGCCGCGACGAGGAGGAGGGCGAGGAATCTCGATCCCATGGGGCAAGGATCGCAGAGCCCGGCTCCGGCGTCTTTGCACGGAGCCGCGATTCTGTGCACCCCGCGGCTCGGGCGACGCGAGCTGAGCTGGATGCGCCCTGCCAGTCCCGGCCGGAGCGGCTTGCGGGTTCCAACGATCTTCGGAGCGCTCGCGAATCCTTGACTGTCTTCGCGATGTGTGTCAGCGTAGCCGTCGAATGACCCGCAGCAGCATCGGCGCCGAGGACGATCATCTCGAGATCGCGCGTCTCGTCGCGCAGAAACGTCCCCTCCCCGAGGTCTACCGCGGCGTGCAGGACGTGCTTCGCAGGCGCATGCCCGCCGAGAACATGTACGTGGCGCTCCTCGAGGGCTCCGACGGGATCCGCTTCCCCTATTACGTCGACCAGATCGAGCCCGAGGACGAGTTCCGCGTCTTCGCCAAGGAGGGCCTGACGGCCCACGTCCTGGAGGCGCCCGGCCCGGTCTGGATTGGCCGCGAGCCCGAGCTCCTCGATCGCGTCGAGTTCATCGGGCCCCGGCCGGTCGACTGGATCGGCATACCCCTCGCGGGCCGGGACGGCGAGCGCTTCGGGGCCTTCACGGTCCAGAGCTACGAGGCGGGCCGGGGCTACGGCGAGGGGGACCTGGCCCTCCTCGAGTTCGCCGCCTCGCAGCTCGCCCTCGCGATCCAGCTGCACCGGCTCGACTGCGAGCTCGCGATCGGCCGCATCGCGGCCCTGGTCGACGAGACGACCGACCTGGACGAGCTCTACCCGCGGCTCCACGCCATCGTGGCCTCGCTCATTCCGGCCGCCGAGCGGAGCTTCGTCATCGCGCGGATCGACGAGGAGGCTGGGCAGTTCCGGCCGGTCTACTGGGTGGACGAGCGGGACGACTGGACCGCGGTGGACTGGCCCCTCGACCGCGGCATGGCGGGCTACATCTGCCGCGTCACCGGCGAGTCCTTCATCTACGAGGAGGGCCGGACGCCCCTGCCGCCCGACCTCGTCCGGATCGGGGCCCCGCCCCGCTTCTGGCTCGGGGCCCCCTTGCGCAGCGGGAGGAAGATCATCGGGGTGGTCTTCACCCAGACCTACGAGGCCCAGCGGCCGATCACCCGCGACGACGAGGCGACCTTGGTGGGGGTCTGCCCCCATCTCGCCCAGGCCATCGGCCGCACCGAGTTCTTCGAGCTCAACTACCGCACCCCGTCGCGCCCCGCGGCCTCGCGCCGGGCCTAAGGCGAGGGAGCCCTAGGCCCCGGAGACGATCCCGTCCATGCGCCTGAGGCGGCGCGACAGGTCCCGGGCCAGGTTCATCATGATGAGGGCGAAGGAGCGGGGCTCCAGCCGGAAGATCTCGTGGACCGCCCGGTTCGTGATGGTGGCGACGGAGAGGGGCGCGAGGACCTTGACGGTGGCCGCCGAGGGCATGACGTCGAGGAGCTCCATCTCGCCGAAGGTCTCGCCCTCCCCCAGCTCGACGAGGACGACGCCCCGCCGCGAGACCTCGACCCGGCCCTCGACGATGAAGTAGATGCGGTCGTTGGGCTCGCCCTCGCGCATGACCAGCTCCCCCGGCGCGTGCTCCTCGTGGCCGAGCAGGGGCCGGATGCGCTCGACCTCCTCGGGCAGGAGGCCGCCGAAGAGGGAGTACTTCTGGAGCGCCGCGGTGTCCACCATACGGAGCGGAAGATAGCACGGCCGAGGGCCGGGGGCAAGGCGCCCTTTGCCCGCCGCGGCCCCGCGTGTATACTCGACCTGGGAGGCCGCGATGCTGGAGACCTACGGATTCGAGGACGGGCGCGTCATGCAGCGGTCGGAAGGGGCCCAGGTCCTCGTCTTCACCGCCCCGACGGAGGGCGAGCGGGCCCGGCTGGCCGGCGAGCTCGGCGTCGACGAGCACGACCTGCGCTCGGCCCTCGACCCCGACGAGCTCGGCCGCCTCGAGGTCTCGGGCTCCATGGCGACGCTCATCCTCAAGGTGCCGCGCAACTTCACCTCGGAGGACCAGCTCCTGTTCACCGTCACCTCGATGGGCCTGTTCGTGAGCGCGCGCCGCCTCGTCGTGGTGACGACCGACGAGCTGGACATCTTCGACGACCGCAATATTAAGCGCGTGGCCAACGTCCGCGACGCCCTGCTCAAGATACTCTACGGCGTCATCGCCCACTTCCTCGGCCACCTCAAGGTCATCAACATGCTCTCGGAATCCCTCGAGAAGCGGATCAACGCCTCGATGGGCAACCGCTACCTCCTGGACATGTTCACCCTCGAGAAGAGCCTGGTGTACTTCGTGAACGGGATCAGCTCCAACCAGATGGTCCTCGAGAAGATGCTCGCCCAGGCCGCCCGCCTGAAGCTCTCCAAGGCCCAGGCCCAGACCCTCGAGGACATCGTCATCGAGAACCAGCAGTGCTCCAAGCAGGCCGAGATCTACTCGAACATCCTGACCGGCCTCATGGACGCCCGGGGCTCGGTCGTCAACAACAACCTCTCCGTGCTCATGAAGCGGCTCACGGTCATCTCGGTCATCTTCATGCCCATGAACGTCCTCGCGGGCATGGGAGGCATGTCCGAGTTCTCCTCCTGGACCAGGTCCGTGCCCTGGTGGCTCGCCTACAGCCTCTTCGGCTTCTTCCTCTGCCTCGTGGGCCTGGCCACCTACTGGGTCCTCCGCAAGACCGGGCTCGAGCGGAGCGAGGGCGAGGCCCCGCGGGAGCGGATCCGCAGGCTCCGAGGCTAGGAGCACCGCCGCTCCGCAGGGCCGAGCGGCGGCCCTAGGCCGGCAGGCTGATCCTCGCCCCGGAGCCGGTGACCTGGAGCTCGCCCCCCATCTGCGCCACGATGGCGTCCAGGAGGGCCTGGGCGAGGCTCCCGTCGGCAAGGTCGGGCTCGGCCGCGTCGAAGCCCTCGTCCCGCACCTCGAACCAGCAGCCTCCCCCGGGGCTCTCCCCTCCCCCGACCCGGAGCTCGTGCCCCTGGGCGAGCTCCGGCCCGATCTCCGCGTACCTGCGGATGAGGCCGGCGGCGAGCTCGTCGGCTACCAGGCCCACGAGGGTGGCGCGCTCGAGGTCGAGGCGCAGCTCGCCGACCTGCACGTCGATCGCCAGGCCGCGGGCCGGCGAGGCGCTCGCCTCGGAGAGGACGAGGTCGCGCAGGTAGGGCGCCATCCGCACCGAGTCGAGCTCCGGCGAGGCGTACAGCGCCTCGTGCACGAGGGACATGGCGCGCACGAGGCCGAGGATACGGCGATCGCTCCCGGCGCCGCCCATCGCGCCCCCGCACCCCGCCATCCGGGCCTCGAGGGACACCAGGCTCGAGACGATCTGCATGTTGTTCTTCACCCGGTGGTGGATCTCCCGGAGGAGGGCCTCCTTCTCCCGCACCGAGGCCGTGAGCAGGGCCTCGGTCCGCACCCGCTCGCTCACGTCGCGCGCGGCGGCGTAGGCGAGGCCCGTGGCCCGGTCGGAGGCGGCCCGCCACTCGAGCCAGCGGAAGCCGCCCTCGGCGGTATCCAGGCGATGGAGGAAGCCGTCGATCGAGCCGCCCCGCGCGAGGCGCCGCATCGCCTCCTTGGTCGCGGCCCGGTCCTCGCCGCGCACGAGGGAGAGCAGGGGCCTGCCGAGCAGGGCCTCGGGGCGGTAGCCCAGGCAGCGCAGCCACTCCTCGTTGGCGCGCCGGATCCGGCCTCGCGCGTCGGCGATGCAGAACAGGTCGCGCCCGAGGGCGAAGTAGCGCTCGAGCTCGGCGGAGCGCAGGGCGGCCTCGGTCCGGGCGGCGCCGCGGCCCACGAAGAGGCTCCGTACGTAGAGCGAGCCCGCGGCCGAGGCGGCCAGGCCCAGGACGAGGAGGGCGAGGGGGGAGCCCTCCCGCCGGCGCTCGAGGTAGGCCGGCGAGGCCTCGACGCGGATGGCCCAGCGCCGGCCGAGGTAGCCGATCTCCTGGGTGTAGGCCTGCCTCGCCCGGGGGTCGGGGGCGTGGATCGGCCTTCCCAGCAGGGCGTCCAGCCGCGGCTCGTGGAACATGAGGAGGCGCCGCTCCGATTCCCCCGCGAGCTCATAGATCGAGGTGGGCAGGCCGACGGGAGGGGAGGAGCCGATGGCCCGCTCGATCAGGCCCTCGAGGGAGACGAGGCCCAGGAGGACGCCGCCGCGACCGAGGGCGGGGCCGGGTCCGGCGGGCGCCGGGAGGGAAGAGGCAAGGGCGACGCTGCAGGACCCGTCGAGCCGGAGGTAGGGTACCGCCACGGCTCTCCCGATGCCGGCGGCATCGGCGAGCCCGATGGCCTCGCGGGCCGCGGCCGCCGCCGCCCCGCCGAGCTCGCCCAACGCCGCCGCGGGGAGGGAGTAGCCTCCGCCCCTCGCGAGGGGAGCGGCTCCTTCCCGGAATTCCCCCGCCGCCGAGGGCCCGAGCCAGGCGAAGCCCACGAACGTGCCGCTCTCGAGGGGCCGCCTCGCGAAGGTCCCGAGCTCCTCGGGCGTGGCTTCCTCGGAGCCTGCGTAGAAATTCCCGAGCGACTCGAACTCGCGCAGGCTCTCGCCGAGGACGCGCCGCACCAGCTCCGAGCGCTGGTAGGCGTCGAAGCGGAAATCCCCCTGCAAGCGGGATTCGGCTCTGCGGGCGGCTTGGACGAAGGCCTGGACGGAGAGGGCCGCGCCCCCGGCCGCGAAGGCGAGGGGAAGGAGGATGCCGATCGCGGCCCGCGGGCTCCGCGACCGGCGCGGGGCGAGATGATCGACGCTCATCGTGACGCTCCTTTTACCGACCGCGACTCCGAGGAGAGCGCTTCACGTAAAGGTAGCGCAGAAGGAAATTGAATTATAACACACGCCCCGCGTAGCGCAAGTGCGTCGCGATATCTTTACGCAGTAACGCGTGGGACGATTGACCTCGCGCGCGGCGGCGGGTATCCTGGCCTCACTATCGAGAGGGCGCCTAGGGTTCCTCCCGACGAGGCCGGCCGCGCGCCGCGGCCTCGCGCGGGGCACGGTCCGAGCGGCGCCGGCCGTCGCGCCGGGGGCGTCGCCCGCGGCGCGATGCGCGACACCCGCGGGATAAAAGCCCGCGGAAGGAGTCTCGACCGAGAGTCCTTCCGCGGGCTTTCCCTATCCGGGCCGCCCGCGGGGGGAAGACGGAGGCTCCACGATGGGCGCCATCAGCGCGCGCGGGCTGTCCAAGACCTTCAGCGCCAAAGTCAAGCCCGAGGGCCTCGCGGCCTCGCTCCGCTCCCTGGTCAAGCCCGAGCGCCGCCTCGTCGAGGCGGTGCGGGGGGTGAGCTTCGAGGTGGAGCGCGGCGAGGCCGTGGCCTTCCTCGGCCCGAACGGCGCGGGCAAGTCGACCACGATCAAGATGCTCACCGGCATCCTCCATCCCAGCGGGGGCAGGGCCGAGGTCCTCGGCCTCGATCCCTCGCGCCGCCGCGTCGAGCTCGCCCGCTCCATCGGGGCGGTCTTCGGCCAGAAGAGCCAGCTCTGGTTCCACCTCCCGCCCTCCGACAGCTTCCGCCTCCTCGGGGCGGTCTACGAGCTCGACCGCCGGGCCTTCGAGGCGCGGCGCGACGAGCTGGCGGAGCGATTCGGCATCCGGGACTACCTCGACGTGCCCGTGCGCAAGCTCTCCCTGGGCGAGCGGATCCGCTGCGAGATCGCGGCCAGCCTCCTCCACTCGCCCGCCGCCCTCTTCCTCGACGAGCCGACGATCGGCCTCGACGTCGTGGCCAAGCGAGAGGTCCGCGCCCTCCTCGAGGAGCTCCGCGCCGACGAGGGCACGACGATCTTCCTGACGAGCCACGACATCGGCGACATCGAGAAGGTCTGCAAAAGGGCCATCGTGATCCACCACGGCGCCGTGGTCGTGGACGAGTCGATGAAGGATCTCAAGCACCGCTCCCTCGCCAAGAAGCTCGTCGGCGTGAAGTACGCCCGGCCCACCGCGATCGAGCTGCCGGGACTCGAGCCGGTCAAGCGCACGGCCGACGCCGCGCGCTTCGAGGTGGACACGAGGGCTCACCGCATCGAGGAGCTGCTCCGCGCCCTCGTCGAGCTGGGCGAGGTCGAGGACCTCACGGTCGAGGACGAGAGCCTGGAGAGCGTCATCGCCGCCATCTACGAGGACGGCGCGGGGAGGAAGGAATGAGCTCGGCCGCCGCCCTCAAGGCGCGCAAGTACCTCGTCGCCGCCTCCGCGAGCGCCCGGGCCCGCGCGGCCTACCGCGGGGACTTCCTCGGCTCGGTCATCGCCTACTGCCTCTTCGTCTTCGTGTTCTCCCGCGTCTGGCGCTCGGCCTACGCCGCGCGGCCCTCGATTGCGGGCTACGACTACGCCATGTCCTTGTGGTACTTCGTCGTCGCGGAGATCCCCTACTTCGGCTCCTCGGGCCACTTCCGCGAGCTAGCGGGCGACATCAAGTCGGGCCAGGTGGCCTACCTCGTGGCGAGGCCCTACGGCTTCGTCGGCTACCGCTTCGCCCAGGCGGCGGGCTCCTCCCTCGTCGCGGTCCTGCCTATCCTGGGGGCCGGGGCCGCGCTCGGCGGCCTCGTCGCGGGCCCGCCGCCCCTGGGCTCGGCCGCCCAGGCCGCCCTCCTCGCCGCCTCCCTCGCCCTCGCCCTCGCCCTGCAGATCCTCCTCCAGCTGGCCCTCGCCCTGACGGCCTTCTGGGTCGAGGAGAACTCGGCCTTCCTCTGGATCTACCAGAAGCTCGCCCTCGTGGCCGGGACCCTCCTGCCCCTCGAGTTCCTCCCCGAGACGGCGTCGCGCATCGCGCGCTGGACCCCCTTCCCCGCCCTCGCCTACGCGCCGGCGCGGATCCTCGTCGCCTTCGCGCCGGGGCCGTCCCTGCGGCTCCTCGGGGCCCAGGCGGCCTGGTGCGCGGCGGCCTGGATCCTCTGCCTGGCCCTCTACGGCCGGGGCAGGCGCAGGCTCGTCTCGCAGGGAGGCTGACATGGACCTTAGCATCCGCGGCCGGGCCCGCGCCTACGCCACCTTCCTCGGCGCCTCCTTCTCGGCCAACCTCAAGTCGGTCCTCGAGTACCGCGCCAACTTCCTCCTCCAGGTCTTCGGCATGATGCTCAACAACGCCGCCTTCGCCCTCTTCTGGGGCATCCTCATAGACCGGACGGGCGGGATCGGGGGCTACTCCTTCGAGGACGTCATGGTCGTCTGGGCCCTCGTCTCCACGGCCTTCGGCCTGGCCCACGTGGTCGCGGGCAACGTGCGCAGCCTCGGCGACATCGCCGTGCGCGGCGAGCTCGACGTCTACCTCCTCCAGCCCAAGGACGCCTTCGTCAACGTCCTGTGCTCCCGCACCGTCGTGTCGGCCTGGGGCGACTTCCTCTACGGCTACCTCGTGCTCTGCCTCCTGCCGGGCCTCAGCGCCGGCAGGCTCCTGCTGTTCAGCCTCCTCGCGGCCGAGGGCGCCCTGGTCTTCGCCGCCGCCTTCGCCGCCGCCGAGTGCCTGGCCTTCTTCCTGGGCAACTCGCGCTCCCTCTCGGAGGCCCTCCACGAGTTCCTCCTCTCCTTCTCGCTCTACCCCGAGAAGGTCTTCGATCCGGGGATGCGCTGGGCCTTCTACACGATCCTGCCCTCGGGCTTCATAGCCTTCGTGCCCCTGGCGGCCTTCAAGGCCATGGACTGGGGCCTCGTGCCGATCCTCTTCCTCGTCGCGGCGGCGTATATGGCGGCGAGCTACGCCCTCTTCCGCGCGGGGCTTAGGCGCTACGAGTCGGGCAACCAGATGGGCACGCGGCTTTGAGCCGGCGGCACTTGACCCGGGGCGAAGGCGCCGACATCATGGTCCCAGCCACGGAGGTACCCATGTTCACGAAGGCGATCGTACGCAGGCCCGCGAAGTCCCTGGTCCAGGGCATCACGTCCAACCCCCAGCTCGGCAAGCCCGACTACGACAAGGCCCTGCGCCAGCACGACGCCTACATCGCCGCCCTCGAGAAATGCGGGGTCGCGGTGAAGGTCCTGCCCGCCCTCGAGGCCTACCCGGACTCCTGCTTCATGGAGGACGTGGCCCTCTGCACCCGCAAGTTCGCCCTCGTGACCAACCCCGGGGCTCCCAGCCGCAGGGGGGAGATCGAGGGCATAGCCGAGGTCCTCGCCGGCTACTTCGCGGACATCGACCGGATCCGGGCCCCCGGCACCCTCGAGGGGGGCGACGTCATGATGGTGGGCGACCGCTTCTACGTGGGCCTCTCGGCCCGCACGAACGCCGAGGGCGCCCGGCAGCTGGTCGCCGCCCTCGAGAAGCGCGGCCTCTCCGGCCAGGGCGTCGACATGCGGGAGATGCTCCACCTCAAGACCGGCCTGTCCTACCTCGAGGAGGGCTTCCTCCTCGTGGCCGGGGAGTTCCTCGCCGCCCCCGAGTTCGCCTCCTTCAAGCGCATCGAGGTGGCGCCCGAGGAGTCCTACGCGGCGAACTGCATCCGCGTGAACGAGCACGTCCTCGTGCCCTCGGGCTTCCCCAAGACCGAGGCGAGGATCCGCGAGGCTGGCCTCTCGGTCATCCTCGTCGACACCTCGGAGTACCGCAAGCTCGACGGCGGCCTGTCCTGCCTCTCGCTCCGCTTCTAGGCGGGGCGGCCCGCCTCGGCCGCTAGAGCCCGACGCTGCCGCCCACGGGGACGACGAGGGCCCCGGGCGCGGCGGCGGCGAAGGCCTTCTCGTTCGCCGCGTCGGACAGGCCGTTCGGGCTCGAGTGGATGGGGATCGAGCGCTTGGCCTTGACCAGGGCGGCGCACTCGGCGGCCTCGGCCGGGCCCATGTTCCAGTAGCCGTCCGTGCACAGGAGGGCCCAGTCGATCTTCCGCGAGGCGAGCTCGGCCATCTCCGGCTGCCGCGAGCTGTCGCCGGAGTGGTAGACGACGAGGCCGCCGAGCTCGATGAGGTAGCCGACCGACTCGCCCCGGGCGTGGTTCTTGTTGTAGGCCGCGACCGGGAGGACCCGGATCCCGGCCGCCTCGAAGGGGCGGCCCTCGACGACGGCCAGGTCGGCCTTGGCCGCGGCCCCGGCAGGGGCCGCGACCACGCAGCCGGGCTTTCGGGCCACCTTCCCGACCTGGTTGTGGTCGTCGTGGCCGTGGGTGACGAGGATGAGGTCGGCGGGCTCCGCGTAGTCGCCCTTGAAGGGATCGACGTAGACGACGAGGCCCCCGGCCGTGCGGAGCTTGACCGAGGCGCGGCCGTAGTAGGTCAGCGTGACGCCCCCCGAGGGCGCGGCCTCGGCGGGCATCGCCAGAAGGCCGAGGGAGAGGAAAGCGGCGAAGGGTTTCTGCATGCGAGCCTCCATCGGGGCCAGTATGCGCGCCCGGCGGGCCCCCGGGCAAGGCTCGGGCGGCCGGGGGGACGCGGCTTTGCCCCGCCGCCCGAAAGGCGCTAGGATCGAGGAGAGGAGATCGACATGGAAGCAGTACGTTGGGGCATTCTCTCGACCTCGGGGCACTACCGCCTCCGGGTCCACCAGCCGCTCTCGGCCATCCCCGAGGCGCGGGTCGCCGCCATCGCCAGCAGGGAGCCCGGCCGCGCCCGCGCGGCCGCGGAGCGCCTGGGCATCGGCAGGGCCTACGGCTCCTACGAGGAGCTCCTCGCCGACCCCCGGATCGAGGCGGTCTACCTCCCCCTGCCCAACACCGAGCACGCGGCCTGGGCGCTGAAGGCCCTCGAGGCGGGCAAGCACGTCCTGTGCGAGAAGCCCCTGGCCATGGACGCGGCCGAGGCGCGGCGCATGGCCGCCCGGGCCGCCGAGCGCGGCCTCCTCCTCATGGAGGCCTTCATGTACCGCTTCCAGCCGCGCTGGCGGCGCGCCCGGGAGATCGTCGGCATAGGCGAGATCGGCGCGCCGAGGGCGGTCCACGCCTGGTTCAGCTACTCGAACGCCGACCCCGCGAACATCCGCAACCGGCCCGAGACCGGGGGCGGGGGCCTGTACGACATCGGCTGCTACGCCGTCTCCGCGGCCCGCTGGCTCCTCGGCGCCGAGCCCGACCGGGCCCTGGCCCTCGTCGAGCGGGACCCCTCCTTCCGCACGGACCGCCTCGCCTCCGGCATCCTCGACTTCCCCTCGGGGGCCCGCTCGACCTTCACCGTCTCCACCCAGGCCTTCCCGATGCAGCGCGTCGAGCTCCTCGGGGATAAGGGCTCGATCTCCATCCCCCTCCCCTTCAACGCCTACCCCGACTGCCCCCTCGAGCTCGAGGTCTCGACCTCCCTCGGGACGAGGCGGATCCCCTTCCCCGCCGCCGACCAGTACGGCCTCATGTTCGCCGAGCTCTCCCGGGCCATCCGCGAGGGCCGGCCCGCCCCGATCCCCGTCGAGGACGGGATCGCGAACATGGCCGCCCTCGACGCCCTCTTCCGCTCCGAGCGCGAAGGGGGCTGGGCCTCGGTCTAGGCCGCCCGTCCCGCCCGGCCGCGCCCCGGCCCGAGGCGGGACTGGTTCAGCCAGAGCCCCGCGAGGATGAGGGCGAAGCCCGCCGCGAAGCGGGCGGTGAAGGACTCGCCGGCGAAGAGGGCGCCCAGGAGGACGGTGAGGGCGGTCTCCGCGTAGAAGACGACGCTGCCCTTGGCGGCCGGAACGCTGCGGTAGCCGTAGGCCATGAGGGCCTGGGCAAGGAAGGCGAGGAGCCCGACCCCGAGGAGGAAGCCCAGGCCCGCGGCTCCGCCCGAGGAGGCCGGGAGGGGCGCGAAGGCGAAGAGGGGCAGGCCGAGGAGGCAGGGCGAGAGGTAGATGAGGAAGGGATTGTCGAACTGGCTCGCTCGGCGCACGAAGTTGACCGCCGCCCCCGCGAGGAGGGCCGAGCCGAGGGCGAGGAGGTCCCCGGCGAGGGCCGCCCCCGAGCCGTCCCGCACGACGAGGAAGGCCCCGGCCGTGCAGATCGCGATGCTCGCCGCGGTCCGCGGCTTGAAGAGCTCCCCGAAGAAGAGGGCCCCGAAGACCGCGACGAAGAGGGGATAGGTATTCGACAGGAGGACGGCCCGGCCCGGCCCCGTGAGCGAGATGGCGGCGTAGCTCGCGATCATGGAGACCGAGCCGAAGAGGCCCCGCATGAGGAGGTAGGCCGGCTTGACGGGCTTGATCCCCCCGTAGCGGCGGAAGAGGACGGCCAGGCAGAGCGCGGCGCCGATGGCGAAGCGCGAGGCCGAGACGAAGAGCCCCGAGTAGTAGGGCGAGGCCAGCTTCACGAAGAGCGAGGTGAAGGAGAAGAGCGCCGCGGAGAGGTAGAGGGCGAGGCTGCCGGGGATGTTCAGGATGTTCCTCCGGCCGCCCATACTAGCCCCCTGGCCGCGGGAGCTTCAAGCGCCGCCGCCTCGGGCGGCGTTTGGAGGGCGGGCCCTGGACCGGCGGCGCCTCCCGGGCCTATCCTCGGCCCATGCTCGTCTCGGCCTCGCGGCGCTGCGACCTCCCCGCCTTCCGCATGGGCTGGCTCATGGAGCGCCTGCGCGAGGGCCGGGTCGAGGTCCCCAATCCCTACGACGCCCGCCGCTCCCGCCTGGTCGGCCTCGCTCCGGCCGAGGTCGAGTGCATGGTCTTCTGGACCCGCGATCCCCGGCCCCTCGCGGCGCGGGCGCGCGAGCTCGAGGAGCTGGGCTACCGCTTCTACGCCCAGGTCACGATCACCGGCTATCCACCTGAGCTCGAGCCGGGCTGCCTTCGCCCCCCCGAGGCCGTCGGGGCCTTCGCGGCCCTCGCCGAGGCGGTCGGCCCGGAGCGGGCCCTGTGGCGCTACGACCCGATCCTCGTCGCGGCGGGCCTCGACGCGGACTGGCATAGGCGGAACTTCGCCGCCCTTGCCGCGGCCCTCGAGGGAAGGACGCGGCGGGTCACCCTGAGCCTCCTGGACGAGTACGCCCATACCCAGGGCAGGCTCGAGCGGGCGGGCTTCCCGGGGGCAGTCTTCGGGAGCCCGCGGAAGCCCGGGGCCGCCGCCGCGGCCCTGCCGCCGGAACCCTACCCCGGGCTCCTCGCCGAGCTCGCCTCGATCGCGCGCTCGCGGGGCATCGAGCCGCTCGCCTGCGCCGAGCCCTACGACCTTTCGGGCCTCGGGATCGGCCGGGGCGCCTGCGTCGATCCGGCCCTCATCGAGGCCTTGTTCGGCGTCGCGATCGGCTCGGGGAAGGACCGGGGCCAGCGTCCCGGCTGCGGCTGCGCCCCGAGCGTGGACATAGGCGAGTACGGGAGCTGCCCCGCGGCCTGCGCCTACTGCTACGCGCGGCGCTAGGGCCGGCGGCGCCGAGGCGGCGCGTTAGGCGACGGTATCGACCCTTCCGCCCGAGCCCGCCTCGAGGGGGGCCGGCGAGGGAAGGGCGTCGATCAGCTCCAGGGCCCGCTCGCTCTGCTGCCGTATGGCCTTGCCCAGGATATAGGCGCCGACCAGCTCGAGGAGGTAGCCCCGGCCCAGCTCGAGGGACGCGGATGAGGTCTCCATGCCTCAATTCTAGCCCTCGAGGCGCGGCCTTGCAAAGGCCTCGCTCAGCCCGCGCTTATGAGGGCCACGCCCGCCACCGCCAGGGCGATGCCCGCGATCCGCGGCGGGGGCACGCGCTCCTTGAAGGCGAGGGCCCCGAGGGCCACGGTCGGCAGGGGGTAGAGGGAGGAGACCACGGAGGCGAGGGCCAGGGTCCCCGAGCGCGAGGCGAGGAGGAAGAAGATGTTCGCGCCCATGTCGGCGAGGCCGGAGCCGAGGGTCGCCCGCCGCGCCGCGGGCTCGACCCTGATCCCGCGCCGGGTCGCGGCGAGGAGGACGAGGAGGCTGGCCATCGAGGCGCAGCGGGCCGCGGCCAGGGGCCAGAGCCCCGAGGCGGCCCCGGTCCGCGAGGAGGAGATGAAGAAGCCCCCGAAGCCGAGGCCGGCGACCAGGCCCTGGAGGAGGGCCGAGGCGACCGAGCCGCGCTTCCCGCCCCCCGAGCCGCCCAGGGATAGGAGGAGGATGGCGGGGAGGCAGAGCCCGGCCCCGACGAGGGCGGCGGCCGAGAGGCGCTCGCCCGTCGCCAGGCCGAAGGCGGCCGGGGCGAAGGCCCCGACGAGGGCCGAGACGGGCGAGACGACGGCGACGATGCTCCTGGCCAGGCCCCGGTAGAGGGTGGCCACGCCGAGGGCGCCGGAGAGCCCCGCCGCGAGGCCCCAGGCAAGGTCGGCCCCGCCGGGGAAGGGGGTGCCCATGATCCCGATCGCCGCGAGGGCGAGGACCAGGCCGGCGGCCTGGGATACGAGGACCACGGGGAGGACGGGGCTCCGCGAGGAGGCAAGCCCGCCCGAGAAATCGGCGAGGCCGTAGAGGATGGCCGAGAGGCCGGCGAGGAGGAGGGGCATGGGCGCCATTGTGGCACGGGCTCCGCGCGCTTGACGAGGCCCCGCGCGGGCCCTACCTTCGACACATGGTCCTCTCCCCCATCGACGACCCGGCCCTCGAGGCCCGCTTCGCCGCCCTCCCCCCCGACGGCATGACCCTCTTCTCCCTCGGCCGGGGCTCCCTGCGGGGGGCCCTCCTCCACGGGACCCGCATGGTCAACTTCATGCGGGCGAACCACGGCCTGGGCCCCCTCGAGACCCTCGTGCTCGGCAGGGCCTACCTCCTCGCCGGGCTCCTCTCGGCCACGATCAAGGGCGAGGACCGCCTCGCCTTCAGGGTCGACGGGGAGGGGCCGGCGGAGGGCCTCTCCGTCGAGGTCCAGGCCGACGGCTCCGTGCGGGGCTACCTCCTCGTCGACCCGATACCCTTCGAAGCGGGCCCCGCGGCCGGGCCGGGGGGCGAGGCCGGCGGCGGGGAGGCCCCGGAGCTCTGGCGCCGGCTCTTCGGGCGGGGGGCCCTTACCATGACCCGCTTCTCCGCGGCCAAGGGCACGCCCTTCTCGGGCACCGTCGCCATCGGCGCCGAGCCGGGGGCGGGCGGGGGCCTGGCTGCCGACCTCGCCGCCTACTACCTCCGCTCCGAGCAGACCCGCAGCGCCTTCGACGCGGGGATCGAGTTCGACCGCTCGGGCCGTGCCATCGGCGCGGGAGCCCTGTACATCCAGGCCCTGCCGGGAGCCGACGAGGCCCTCGTCGAGGCGGCGGAGCGGAGCCTGGCCGGCCTGCCCCCCCTAGGCCTGTGGTTCTCCGAGGGGGGCACCCGCGACGGCTTCATCGCGGAGTGCCTCGGCCCCCTCGAGCCCGAGCGCCTCGGGGAGAAGCGCGTGGCCTTCAACTGCGGCTGCTCGCGCGAGCGCTTCGCGGCCTTCCTCCAGGCCGGGAAGCGCGAGCTCCTCCGCGACCTCGCCGAGAAGGGCCCCTGGCCGGCCGAGGCCGCCTGCCACAACTGCGGCACGGTGTACCGCTTCCCCCGGGACGAGCTCCTCGCCCTCCGCGATGCCACCTAGCCCCGCCGCCCTCGCGCTCGCGATCGAGCCCGGGATGGCCGGGATCGGCCGGGAGGAGTGGGATGCCCTCCTCGAGCCGGCCGACCGCCCCCTCCTCAGCTGGGGCTTCCTCGCCCTCCTCGAGGAGTCCGGCTCGATCGTCCCCGAGGCCGGCTGGACGGCCCTGCACTTCCTCGCCCGCCGCGCCGGCCGCCTCGTGGCGGCCGCCCCCTTCTACGCGCGGACGGGCTCCTGGGGCGACTTCGTCTTCGACTTCGAGATCGCCCAGGCCGCCGAGGCCGCGGGCGCGGCCTACTACCCCAAGCTCGTCGGGGCGGTGCCCGCGACCCCCGCCCCCGCCTGGAGGCCCCTCGTCGCCCCCGGCGAGGACCGGCCCGCCCTGGAGGCCCTCCTCCTCAGCGCCGCGGAGCAGGCCGCCCGCAAGGCCGGCTTCGGGGCCCTGCAGCTCAGCTGGCCCGATCCCGATTTCGCCCAACGCGTCCTGGCCCGGACGGCCGGAGCCTCCCCGGTCGGGCGGCGCTGGCGGGCCTGGGGCCACCAGGCCTTCCTCTGGAGGGACTCGGGCTACGGGGACTTCGCGGGCTACCTCGCCGCCTTCTCGAAAAACATGCGGCGCAACGTCGGGCGCGAGCGGGCGGCGGTCGCCGCCGCGGGCCTCGAGACGAGGATCCTCGGCCCCGCCGAGGCGGGGCCCGCGGTCCTGGCGCGCATGGCCGACCTGTACGAGTCGCACAACGACAAGTTCGGGCCCTGGGCCGCGCGCTTCCTGACGAGGGACTTCTTCCTCCGCCTGCCGGAGTTCCTGGACGGGGGCTGGGCCCTGGCCGCGGCCAGCGAGGGGGGCGGCCCCCCCCTGGCCCTCGCCTTCCTCCTCGAGGGCCCCGAGCGGCTCTACGGCCGCCACTGGGGCTCGGGCCGGGAGATCCCCGGCCTCCACTTCGAGCTCTGCTACTACAAGCCCCTGGAGTACGCCCTCGAGCGGGGCATCGGCTCCTTCGACCCGGGCATGGGCAGCCCCCACAAGGCTGCCCGGGGCTTCGCCTCCCTCGTCGTCCCCTCCCTCCACCTCGCCTTCGACCGCCGCGTCGACGCCCTCCTCGCGGCTGTCCTGCCGGAGGCGAGCGCCGAGGCCGAGCGGGAGGCGGCCCTGCTCAACGGCATGCTGCCCTTCAAGCGGGGCCCCGGCGGCCCCGGGGCGGGTCAGGCCGGCTCGACGACGCTGTAGCAGGGCTCGGTCAGCTCCATGACCAGGGGGAAGTCAGCGGCCGAGAGCTCGTCCACCTCGCCGTCGCGCTGGAGGAGGATGGCCCGGTCGTAGCGGAACTCGAGGCGGTCCGCGCTGAGGAGCTCGACGATCTCGGGCCCGAGGCCGCGATGCCCCCCCGAGGCCAGCCTGTCCTTGAGGGCCAGCTTCTTGAGGGTCGACATCTGGTAGATGACGCAGACGTTGTCCTCGTCGGGGAGGATGGGCTTGTTGGCCCCGTACTGCCGCCGGCCCGAGACGCCCTGGGCCACGAGGAGGCAGGCCTTCTCGAATTCCTTGACCACGGCCCCCGCGGCGTCGAAGGCGCGGAGGGCCAGGGGGGCGGGCGGCCAGGCGAGATCGTAGAAGACCGAGGCCACGTCGACCCAGAACTTGTAGGAATCCCCGGGGAAGGCCGTCTTGAGGCGGTTGGTCATCTGGCAGATGAAGGCATCGACTCCGAGGGAGGCGATGTTGAAGGAGTACATCGGGAAGCGGCCCCCCGCGGGATTGGGCCGGACGCGGATGGCGCGGCGCGGGAGGGCCCGGGCCGGCCCGAGGAGGCGGCCGAGGCAAGCCCGGAGGTCACGGCCCTCGGAGCCGTCGTTGCCCGTGCCCATGGGGAGCCTGAGCATGCAGAAGCGCTCCGCCTCCTTGGGCGGCAGGTCGACGAGGGCGCTCGCCGTCTCGAGGGCGGTGCCGTCCCCCCCCGCGGTCATGACGATATGCCGGGTCCGGGGAGCGTCCATGCGGGACTCGGCGATGACGCTCCGGGCGATCTCTCCGGCGTGGCCGCAGCGCTCGGTCAGGTGGAGCCTGACCCGGGCGGCCGGGCCGCGGGCCGGGAGCTTGGCCGCCTCGGCCTCGAGGCCGGCGAGCTCGGCCTTCCTGAGCTTGGCGTAGGCGCGGCGGGTGAAGCCGCCGGCCTTGGGATTGGCGATGAGGTCGACCGTGAGGCACTCCTCGGGGAAGGCGGGGGAATGGGCGAGGATGCGGGAGAGGGAGGAGGCGAGTTCGTAGGGCTGCATAGGGGCCCAGTCTAGCTCCCGTTCGGGGCTCTGTCCATGACGGGCGGGGGCGGCGGGGCTCGCCCGGCTATCGAGTTTTCGGTATATTCGTCTGACCATATGCGCCTAACCACGACGACGACCATGCTCGCGATCCTGGCCCTGGCCGCCGCCGCCGCCCGGGCCCCCCTGGCCGCCGAGGAGGCCCCGCCCGGCCTCGAGCCGGGCCCCCGGGCGGCGGGCGTCGGGGCCCTCGAGATAGAGGGGCTTAAGCGCACCAGGCCCTCCGTCGTCGAGCGCCTCCTTAGCCCCTTCCTCGGCCTCTCCCCCGAGGAACTCGACCTCGCGGAGGTGGCCCGGCTCCTCAACGACACGGGCCTGTTCTACGACATCGAGGCCTCGATCCGGCACGGAGAGGGCGGCTCGCCGAGCCTCGCCGTCTCGGTCAAGGAGAAGAGCTCCCTCGTGCCCATACCCGTCGTCTACTCGGGCGGCTCCGGCCTGACCTTCGGCGCGGCCGTCCTCGACTCGAACGCCTTCGGCCTGAACGACAAGGCAGTCTTCGTCGGCATGTACAACCCGGAGAAGTGGTCGGCCATCGCCAGCTACGCGAGGCTGCCCCCGGGCCCCGGCTCCTTCGGCTTCTCCGCCTTCACGATCCTCTCGAGCGGGGAGACCCAGATCGTCGACGCCGGGGACGAGGAGCTCCTCGCCTACGAGGCGACGGCCTTCGACCTCGGCCTCGCCCTCAAGCGCGGCCTCGGCCCGGGCCTCGCGGTCGAGGCCGGCCTCGCCTACCGCCTGCGCTCGGTCGAAGATGAGGAGGCAGGCTCGGTCCAGTACCTTCCCCTCTCCCTGGGCATCTCGGTCCGGCGCTCGAGCTGGGACGGGATCTTCAGCTCGGAGCGCTCGGCGGCCCTCGAAGCCGTCTACGCCCTCGCCCTCGAGGGAGGGTCCTACCCCGCCTTCGAGGCCCGCCTCGCCTTCGAGGAGCCCCTCCTCCCCGGCCTCCGCCTCGTCGCGCGGGCCTCGGGCCTCTACGCCCCGGAGGCGCCGCTCGTCCTCGGCGAGGGCCCGATGGCCGCCTCCGTCGCCATCCTCCCCTCCGACTTCCGCTCGAGCTCCCTGGCCGGGGCCTCGGCCGGCCTCGAGGCCAGGCTCGCCAAGACCGGGCCGGGCAGCCTCACGGCCCTGGCCTCCTACCAGGCGGCGATCGCGGAGGACGCCGGCGGCGAGGAGATAATCGCCCAGGGCCCCTCGGGAGGGATCCGCTTCTACCTCGCCAAGGTCGCCTTCCCGGCCCTCGAGATCAGGCTGTCGCACAACCTCGAGGCCCGCCTCACCGACTTCTCCTTCAGCCTCGGCATGCGGATGTAGGGAGCATCGCCGCGGGCCCGCTTCGGCCCCGCGGCGCGGCCTCCGCGGCCGCCCTACTTGAGCCCCGCCAGGAAGGCCTCGACCGCCGCCCAGTACTCCTCGTTGCCCCGGGTCGAGGACCAGAGGGCGCAGGAGCCGTGCATGCCCGAGACCTTCGGGACGAAGCCCACCTTGCCCGGCGAGGGCATGGCCTCGAGGATGGGGGCCCAGGAGCCCAGCTCGAAGCGGGAGGAGGTCAGGAAGGCCGGGACCCTGACCCCCGCGGCGCTCGCGGCGATGAAGCCCGACTTCCCGAAGTACTCCCCCGGGGAGAAGGCCAGGAGGGCGTCGCAGGAGGCGGGATCCTCGCCCGCGATCTTGATCACGAGGGAGGCCGAGTAGGAGCTCCCCCAGAGGATGAGCTTGCCGCGGGCCAGGCCGGCCCGGGCGTAGGCGATGGCCGCGGCCATGTCCGGCAGGGCGTCGAGGTAGCCCCCCGGCTTACCGGCCGCCGCGGCCCGGGCCGCGGTCTGGTTGGGCAGGCCCTTGACCCCGCTCCCCGAGCGCTGGTCTACGGCCATCGCGTTGAAGCCCAGGGCGTTGAGCCGGGGGGCTATCTCGAGGTACTCGCCACGGCTGTAGCCGGCCTGGTGGAAGAGGATGACGAAGGGCGCCGTCTCCGGATGGGCCAGGTAGAGGTCGGCGCTCACGACCAGGCCGTCGGCGGCGGGGAAGCTCGCCGTCTCCGCGGCGAAGGCCGGCCCGGCGGCGGCGAGGGACGACGCGGCGAGGGCGACGAGGGACAGGATGGCTCGGCGGCTCATGCGATCCTCCTGGGGCGGCGGCGATGCTGAAGGGATCATAACCCGGCCCCCGCGGCCTGTCGACGAGAATTCGGGCTGACGATGGGCGCTCGAGGCGGTATATTATGCGCAACCGCGCCCCCCGCCTTCGGGGAGGGGCGCGCTCCGGGGCCGCGAGGCCCGGGACGGCAGCGCCGTACAGGGCAGCCGAACGCCACCTCAAAGGAGTAGCGACATGGACGCTACCGCCATCCCCTCCTTCGACCTCCAGATCATGGACTTCTGCAAGCGCGCCTTCGCGCGGGGGGGCCACGCCCTCCCCGGCTCGCCGGCCCGGGCCGCCTGGGCCCTGCCGCGCCTTGCCTTCCAGCGCCGCCAGGCCCTCCGCCGCGAGGCCGCGGCCCGCGCCGGGCGGATAGTCCCCCCCATCCTCATCGCGAGCGTCACCCGGCGCTGCAACCTCGACTGCGCGGGCTGCTACGCCAAGGCCCTCCGCCCCCAGGGCGAGCCCTCGCCCGAGCTCTCCGACGAGCGCTTCCTCGAGCTCTTCCGCGAGGCGGTGGCGCTCGGCGTCGGAGCCGTCATGGTGGCCGGGGGCGAGCCCCTCCTCCGCCGCGGCCTCCTCGAGGGCGCCGCCGGCCTCGGCGGCCTCGTCCTGCCGGTCTTCACCAACGGCACCCTGATCGACGCGTCCTGGCTCGAGCTCTTCGCCGAGGGCTCCCTCGTCCCCGTCCTCAGCATCGAGGGCGAGCCGGCCTTCACCGCCGCGCGCCGCGGCTCGGGAGTCCACGAGGCGGTCCTCGGCGCCGCCGCTTCCCTGCGCGAGCGGGGAGCCCGCTTCGGCATCTCCATCACCCTGAGCTCGCGCAACTTCGAGACCGTCCTCTCGCCGGCCTTCCTCGAGCGGATCGACCGCCTCGGCGCGGCCGCCCTCTTCCTCGTCGAGTACGTGCCGGCCGCCCCCGGCACCGAGGAGCTCGCCCTCGGGCCCGAGCTCCACGCCCGGCTCTGCGCCGACGCCCGCCTCGAGGGCCTGCCCTACCCCGTCCTCCGCCTGCCCGGCGACGAGGAGGCCTCCGGCGGCTGCATGGCCGCGGGCCGGGGCTTCATCCACCTCGCCCCCGACGGCTCCGTGGAGGCCTGCCCCTTCGCCCCCTACTCCGACAGCTCCGCCGCCGCGTCGAGCCTCGCCGCGGCCCTCGACTCGCCCCTCATGCGCTCGATCCGCGAGCGCCACGGCGAGCTCGCCGAGTCCGGCGGGGGCTGCTCCCTCCGCGGCAAAGCCGGCTGGATCGCCTCCCTCTCCGCCTGCGCCGCGCCCGCGGAGGCCGGGGCGGCCTAGGGCCGGGGCCTCCGGGGCTCCTCAGAGGATCCCCGCCAGGATGGCCACGCCCCGCTCGATCTCCTCGACCTCGAGGTGGGAATAGCCCATGGCCACCGTGCCCGAGTGGGAGCCCTTCACGAGCGCGTAGTCCTCGACGGGGTGGAGGATCACGCCGGCGCGCCGGATCGACTCGATCAGGGGAGGGCCGAAGGCGAGGCCCTCGAAGCGGACCGCGACGTGGAGCCCCGTCGCGCGCCCGAGTATCCTCGCCCTCCCGGGGAAGGCGGCCTCGAGGGCGCCGACGAGGGCGTCCCGCCGGCCGCGGTAGATCCTCCGCATCCTCGCGATATGCTTGTCGAGCCGGCCCTCCCCGATGAAGCGCGCCATGGCCAGCTGGGGAGGCGGGGCGCCGTAGCGGTCCGCGAGCCGCCTCCGCGACAGGTAGCCCTCCACGAGGCGCTCGGGCAGGACGAGGTAGCCGAGGCGGATGGCGGGGAAGAAGACCTTGCTGAAGGTGCCGACATAGGCGACGTTCTCGGGATCCAGCCGCTGGAGGGAGCTGACCGGACCGACGTCGTAGCGGAACTCGCTCTCGTAATCGTCCTCCACGAGGAGGCAGCCGGCCTCCCGCGCCCATTCGACGAGGGCCACGCGCCGCTGGACGGAGAGGCAGCCCCCGAGGGGGAACTGATGCGAGGGCGTGACGAAGGCGAGCGCGGGCCGCGAGTCGCGGGGCAGGAGCTCCGTGCGCAGCCCCTCCTCGTCCACGGGGATCGGCAGGATGGCCGCGCCGCGGGCCGCGAAGGCCTCGCGCGCCAGGACGTGCCCGGGATCCTCGAAGAGGACCGGGGAGCCGGGCTCGAGGACGAGGCTCGCGAGCGTCGACAGGCCCTGGAGGGCCCCCGAGCTGATCGCGATCTGCTCGGGCCGGCAGTCGATGCCCCGCCTGCGCCAGAGATAGGCCTGGAGCGCCTCGCGGAGCTCGGGCTGGCCCTCCGGCTCCGCGCCGCCCAGCGCCTCGACGGGGGCGCCGAGGCGCGCCTCGCATTCCAGGCGCGCCCAGGCCCGGTAGGGCACCAGGTCGAGGGCCGGCCGGCCCAGGCGGAAGTCTATGGCGCACGCGCGGCTCCCCTCCTCGCGGCCGGGGGCGCGGGAGGGCTCGGGCTCGGCTGGGGCGCCCGGCCCCGGCGGCCGGCGGGAGGGAAAGCCGAGGCGGGAGCCCTCGGCGACGTAGGTCCCGGCGCCGGAGATGCCGAGGAGGAAGCCCTCGGCCGCGAGCTGCTCGTAGGCCTCCATCACGACGTTGCGCGAAACCCCGAGCTCCCCCGCCGCCTCCCGCGTCGAGGGCAGCCTTTCCCCCGCGCGCAGCTCCCCGCCCAGGATCTGCGAGCTGAGCTCGCCGTAGATCTGCCGGGTGAGCGGCAGGGAGGAGCCGCGGTCGAGGGCGAACCAGCGCATCAGGAAGCGGCACCCCCGCCGCGGGCCGATCGTGGCCCTGTTCGAGGCTCGGCGGGGCCCGTATAGTCGCCCCCGAACCAGGAGGTCCGCATGATAGGGGCTGGGGAGATCGGGGCGAAGGATAGGACGGCCTTCGGGGCGGCCTTCTTCCTCTCGGCTTTCGGATACGAGGTGCTGTTCTTCGCCATGACGCTCAGAGTCTACGATATCTCGAGGAAGGCGATCAACGTGGGCGTCTTCACCGCCATCACCTTCCTGCCCAAGCTCCTCTCGCCCGCCTTCGGCGCCCTCGTGGACCGCTTCGGGGCCAGGCGGGCGATCTCGGCCGCCGCCGCGGCCACGGCCCTCCTCTCCCTTGGCCTTCCCTTCCTCGGCGGCCTCGGGCCGCTCTACGCCCTGTGGTCCCTCCTCTCGGCGCTCTTCGTGACCATGGGCAACGCGCGCACCGTCCTCATGACCCAGCTCTCGCGCACCGGGGGCTATCTAGGCGGAAACGCGGCCGCCTTCGCCCTCCTGAACGCGGCGAGGCTGGCGGCGCCGCTCTGCGCCGGCATCCTGGCCAGGTCGATCGGCACCCGGGGGCTCACCCTCCTCGCCGCCGGCGTCTACTGCCTCTGCGCTGCGAGCGCGGCCCTCCTCTCCGGGCCGGCCCCGGGAGGCGCGGCGGCCGGCCCCGGCGGCGGGGCGGGAAACCCGGCCCGCTCGGCCTTCGCCTCCCTCGGCGAGGGCTTCGCGAGGATCCGCGGCTCGAGGGAGCTCCGCTTCCTGGTCGGCGTCTCCTCGATCAGGAACCTCTTCCTCGGCTTCCTGCCGAGCCTCCTCATCGTCCTCGTGACGGGCAGGCTCGGCAGGACGAGCGCCGACTACGGGATCGCCCTGACCGCCGCTGCCCTCGGCAGCCTCGCCGGCAGCCTCGCCGGCCCGCCGATCGCGAAAGCCGCCCCGCCCCGCCTCGCGGCGGGGCTCGGGCTGGGCGCGCACTTCGCCTGCATCGCCTCGCTCGGCCTCGTCCGGTCCTACGCGGCCGCCATCGCCGCCCTCGCCGCGGGCAGCTTCGCGCTCTACGTCGCGGCCCTCCTCCTGCACTCGAGGCGGGACGCGGCCACGGAGCTCTCGACCCGGGGCCGCGTCTACGGCGCGAACACCACCATCCAGACCCTGCCGACCCTGCTTTCCATGATCGCGGGCAGCGCCCTCGCCGACCGCTTCGGGGCCGGCCCCGTCTTCTTCGGCTGCGGCTCGGCCGCCCTCGTCGCCCTGGCCGCGGTCTCGACCGCGGCGGCCCGCGGGCGCTAGGAGCCCTTCGGGCCCGGGCGGGCCTCGGCTATGCCCATGATGATCGCGTGCCGCCGGGCCAGGAAGATGTCCACCCCGGCCGCCTCGTCGCGGAAGCGCAGGGACGCGGGGCCGCGCTCGGTCAGGGCGAGACGCCCCTCCCGCTCGAGCTCCCGGCCGACCTCGTCGAGGTCGTTCACGAAGTAGAAAATGATGGTCGAGGGACCGCGGTCCCGATCGAAGTAGATGGCGTAGCCCTCGAAGAGGCCCCGCAGGTAGTCCTTGAACTCGTCGTCGCTCGGTACGCCCATGGCGCGCCACCAGCCTTTCGGCCGCACCCCGCCGTACGCGGGATTGAGAATCGCATATCGACTTCCGTGATATGAACCTCCGCCTCGCTCGATAGCCCGGGGCGGTGTTTTACATGACGGTGTTGCACTGCGGAAATCTCGTCGCGGATGCCAGGGCCGACCGACCTCCCTATCCGGGGCCTCTGATGGGAAGAAACAAGGCGCGCTCCGCGAGGGCGCCTAGGTATTCTTACACTATAAACAGAGAAGTACGCAACAAGATTCGAGGCAGCCGGGCTGTCGAGGAGGGCGCTACAGGCTTCGAGGCAGTCCCAACAGACTGCGAGGCAGCCGGGCGAGGCTCGCTAGAGATTAGCGGACTTCCAGAAGGCGCGGTGGGCCGAGCGGAGCTCCGCCTCGGGGGGCATCGGATAGTAGCGGAGCTCCTCCCCCGCCGCCCCGACGTAGAGCCCTCCCTCGATCGAGCGGAAGGAGAAGGCCGCCGGCCCGCGCCGGTCGAAGATCTTGACCGCCAGCTCCTTGCCCGCCAGGGAAGCGAGCACCGCGCGGAGGTGGCCCAGGCCCTCGTAGGGCAGCTTCGCCGCGCTGCCCTTCTCCGGGTCGACGGCGAGCTCGCCCAGGCGCAGCTCGACGAAGGCGAGGGCCGGCAGGGCCGGGAAGTCCCCGCCTATCCCCGTGACCAGCTCGAAGAACTCGCGGGGCCCGAGGCTGCTCGCCACCTCGGGCCGGGTCGGGGCGAGCTCGTGGTAGAGGTGGAAGCGCCGCCCCCCCTCCTGCCGCGCCCCCGGCCCCGCGGGCAGGGGCGCGCGCGACAGGGCCAGGGAGCGGCCGTCCCGGGTGACCAGGAAGAGCCGGCCGAGGGCCCGGATCGGCAGCCGCTCGAGGACCCGGTAGATCGAGACGTAGACCGTGTGCTTGGGGCTCCCGTCCGGGTGGGGCCGGCAGCGGGCCAGGGCCCGCTCGATCGGGAAGGCGGGATCGCGGAAGCCCGGGTCCAGCTCGAAGAAGGCGGCCTCGCCCTGGGCCGTCCCGGCGCTCCCCACCGCGTAGTAACTGGCGAAGTCCTCGGGCCCGAGCATGGACGCGACGAGGGCCTCGGGCATCAGGGAAAGGTAGAGGTACTGCTCCATGGCGACCTCCTCGGATAGCCCTAAGTATGGCCCATCCGGCCGAGATTGCGAGAGCCCCGCCTTTCCGCTATGCTCGAGGCGCTTCGCAGGAGGTTCGTCATGGAATGGAAAGCCAGCCACATCCTCGTCAAGGACCGGGGCCAAGCCCAGGCCCTCCTCGTCAAGATCAAGCAGGGGGCGGACTTCGCCTCCATGGCCCGCGAGTTCTCGACCTGCCCCTCCAAGTCCCAGGGCGGCGACCTCGGTTGGTTCGGGCCCGGCAAGATGGTTCCCGCCTTCGAGTCCGCCTGCAAGGGCCTCGGCGTCGGCTCCATCTCGGACGTCGTCTCGACCCAGTTCGGCTACCACATCATCAAGGTCACCGGCAAGCGGGACTAGGGCTCACTTTTTTAGGAGTCCTGCGGGGAGGGGAGAACCCTCGCGACGAGGGTTCCCCCTCCCCGCGCCCCGCCCCTTCCCAGCGGGCGGGGGGCGAACGGGGGCGGCCCCGGGCGATCGGATCCTAGGCGACGGCCGCGTCGCCCTCCAGAGAGGGCCGCAGGAGCTCGTACAGCTTCTTGAGCGCTCGCAGGATCAGGCGGAGGGCGACCAGCCAATTCGCCGCGACGATCGTCGCCACCAGGGCGAAGATCTCCGCCGCGCGGCCGGCGAGCTCCAGGGAAACCGCGGCGCGCTCGACGCGGGCCGCCAGCTCGGCCTCGATCTCCGACAGGAGCCCGGGCAGCTCGGCCAGGCCGGCGGCGTCTTTGCAGACGATGCGCGCGTCGGCGTCCCCGTCGTAGGCCAGGCGCAGCGCGATATCCAGGAGGCCCTCGCCCCGATGGACGCGGATCCCCGCGAAGGCATCGGAAAGGCTCCCGACGAAGGCGCAGAGCCGCTCGAAGACCTCGAAGGGATCCCAGCCCTCCTCGTCCTCGGCCCCGCCCCCCTTTTTCGCGGAGGCCCTCGGCGAAGATCGCTCCGTCGCGGCGACCAGGAGGCGGAGCTCCTCGAGGCCGGGCGGGGCCGCGGCGGAGCGCTTGCGAGCGCGCCTCGCCGCGGAGCCGACCGCGGCGGACAACCTGCGCAGCCGCGGCGTGCTCGCCGCGATCCCCTCGTCGATGCTCCGCAGACAGGCGAAGAGGGCCTCCACCTCGAAACCTTCCATCGCCCCGAGCCCCGCCTTCCCGCGCGCGGCGAGCTCCGGGGCCAGGAGCTCCCCGGTATCTATGCCGCGCAACGCGTCCAAAAGCCGGCCGTACATCCCCCTACCTCGCGATCGCCCTGAGGAAGGAGCAGATGGCCCGGAGCTTCGCGGCCCGGTACGCGAGGGCCAGGCCCGCGATCGCGGCGTGGTGCTCCGCGAGGAGCCGCCCCGGCTCGGGCGAGGAGAGGGTCAGGACGTCGGCGTCGAAGCGCAGCTTCGTCGCGATGAGCGCCCTCCCCCCCGTGCCCTCGAAGCCCGTCGTCGCCGTGAGGCTGCAGGCGTCCTCGACCCGCGCGAGGAAGGAGGCGAGGAGCCCGCGCCCGAGCTTCTCGAGTTTCACAGCCCGGCTTTGGAGGCCAGGCCGAAGAGGGCCTGGATCATCGCCGTCCGCGCCTCGATCGCCATCGCGACGGCGCTCTTGTGGACCTCGGCCCAGTCGGCGTCGGGCTTCCCGTCGGCGGCGACCGGGACGACCGTGAACAGATCCCCGTCGAACTTGATCGTCGTGGAGGCCTTCACCGTCGGCGACTTATCCGGAACGATGTTCCAGGTCAGCTTCGCGGAATCGTAGGTGGCGCTCACCTGCCCCGTCAGGGTATGGACGGAGAGCGTCGAGACGTTGGTGACGAAGCCGTCCAGGCCTTTGAGCAGCTTCTGAACCATTTCCTTGAGCTCGGACATAGGACCTCCCATCGCCGTACGCTTCTACCCGCGGCAGGAGTTAGTTGTTTTTGGTTGAGCTTGTAGCCGCGAAGTTATTGTAACATAGCTATAGCATCGCGCAAGCGGGAAGCGACGATGCGCGCTATCCCGGCCGCGCGGCAGCCCGAGGCTCCACTGCAGCGGGCCCTCGGCGCCGCGCTTCTATCTCGCCGTAGGCGAGACGAAATGCATACGGACAGCCTGGGGAAATCGGCCTTCCCCGCATCGGTCACGTATGAAAATCGTCAGCAGAGATGACTCTCGCTATTTCCTAAAATGATAGAATCTCCTCGATGATCATGAGGAAGAGTCCATTGTGAAAAGCCGATTTCGCATGTTCAGCACCCAATACATGATAAAGGTGATCACCGAATCTACGGCCATGCCTACACCGAACATGATGGCGATGCGTTCAAGAGTGGGGATGAAGATACCTGTCTTGTAGGCGATGAACATACAGCCATAGAAGATCGTGTTCACAAGCAAGGACTGATAGAGCATAAGGTCGGTGCGTCCGAGTCCGTAGAACACGTTGTCAACAATGTTGTTGTAGGCAAATATGATGTAGAACGCAATCGAGATCACGGCTACATTCACTACGCTCTGGTATGAGGCTGCATTCATGATCTTCTGGATGAAGACGCCCCAAAACGGCATTGTCACAAGCCAGATCAAACAGATTCCCGTCGTTAGGACGAGATAGGCTGGCATGGTACGCCTTACAGCGCGGGGGTCCTCGGCGGTGTTCCGCTTGACGAGTTCGCCCAGTGCAAGGATAGGCAGGAGCAGCCAGCCCCAGATGAAATTATTGGCAATCCAGAAGGTGCCTTGCTCCTGGACCATGTTGATCATGCGGATGATCATCAGCGTGAATATCGCGTTTCTGACAAAAGACTCAAGTCCCGAAAGCCCGCCAATCCTGATCCATTCCTTTTGCCAAGCGAATCGATTCTTCTCCTTGGAGATAACTTCGATTCCCTCGCGGCGAAGCAAGGCCACCCCTATGATCACCAATGCGATGTTCACGCCGATGTTGCCAATCGCAATGCCATTTACTCCTATTTTAAGCGACACGGGAAGGATGCTGACAAGAAAAATGTCGGATAGAATCGTCAATACCATTTGGACTGCGAGCAATATCATGAGCTTCCCGTTACTCTTGAGGATGATAAGGACGATCGATATGAACCTGAAGAGAACGGAGATTTGAATCGCAATGGCTTCAAGACGAATATAATCAGCAGTCTGTCCTAGTATCTCTGACTTCTGCCCCATGAAGCTGAGCAGAGGGATGGCGAAAGCAATGATGAGAATTGACATGCCCATAAAGACGAGGAACGACGAGATCAGTCCTGTACGGACCTTGTTCGATAGTTCCACCCGGTCCATACGTGACTTTGATATGATGTAGAACAAGGGAAGGATGAGCGTTTCTTGCACGACCTCATAGAAGATGTTGACCCATGCCAGCTGCGAGGCGATATTGAATCCCCAGTCATTCGGCAGGTTCCCCAAGAAGTAGATACGGACTGTCGAGTATAGGGTGGGAAGCAGTGAGATCAGGATCAAGGTTCCATACAGCTTGAAGTTGAAATCCTTGAAGGAAGCGGATAACGTGTTCTTCGGTTCCATGCGCAACCTCTGGTATTATCTGATCATTGTGCTAGTTGTTATAGTATCATCGATGACGAAGGCGACATGGACGAATCCCAACCACGTTGCAGCAAAGGTGAATTCCAGCCCTCAAGCTCGACCGCCTGCCGAGCCCTCGGCGCCGCGCCGCGCTCAGAGAGCCACCGCCGCCTTGGCGTACTTCCGCCCCGCCTCCTCCTTCGCCCCGAGCTTTCCCTCGAGGCGGTCGAGGACGGCCATCAGCTCCTGGACTCGAACGACGATGCGGGCCTGCTCGGCAAGAGGGGGAATAGGCATGCATAATTCAATGAGATCACCTAAAGATACATTATTCATAGCTCCACCGCGTGCTCGTCTACTGACCTGTTCTGAAACAAATGAGTTTAGGCAAAGTATTAAATAATCTTGCGTGCAACACTTCACCGTACCACGGATGATAGCGAGAGCTTGGTTAACATTTGCAGGCAGAATATCCGGAGTTATCTTGCATATTTCCCCGATTGTTCCCGCTATTGAAAACAGAACATCACCATCTTCGAGTTGTGATCTTTTAAAAGACTCATGGGCTTCTAAGCTAATAAACTGAGTTATTGAGTTTCTAATGACATAGTTCTTTTCAATATTCTCGACTTTTATAAAATTGATACCATTTGTTTCATACTGAAAACCATATGTCGTTGGAGTCGATCCTTTTGTGATCTGAGAAGCTATCGCTCCCAGCCTCACCCACTCCCAGCCCACCGGCAGCTCGTAGGGCTTCTCCTCCTCCCCAATCTCCGGCAGCTCCTTGGGCGCCTTGATCTTCCCCGCCTTCACGAGCCTCGCCTTCTCCGCCTTGATCTTCTCGAGCAAGATCGAGGCCGGCTCGTCGCCCTTGTCCTGGGGCACGAGCTTCCCCCGCACCGCCAGCTCGAGGACCAGGGATCGGAGCGCCTTGACGTCTTCGGCGCGGCTGACGAGGCTGTCGAAGCTCGAGGAGAGGAGGCGCCACTTTTGCTTCTGTTCAGCCGATGACCCGGCCCGCGAGAGCGAGGTGCTCAGCGTGACGAGGGCCCGGGAGCGCCCGGCCTCGGCCTCCTTCGATCGCGCCTCGAGGCGATCGAGGACGGCCATCAGCTCCTGAACGCGGGAGACGATGCGGGACTGCTCGGCGAGGGGGGGAAGAGGAACTTGAGTAGAGATTACTGTCGAAGTCGCAAGTTCAATCTGATTAGTAGAGCCGTTCGCATTACTTTCAATCTGATCATATATATTGGGAGAGCGAAGCCATATTAAAACATAGTGAGGTAAAACCCTAGATAACCTAACAATCGTAACATGAGAATCACAGACAAAAGACCCATGCAATTCGCTTGCAAAGACGCACGCTCGTCCGATTGTTCCTGTACCAGTAGAATTCCAGAGAATATCACCGTCTTGAAGTATTCGCTCCTCATCATATCCGTTAAAGCTCTGTTCAGAGATAAATCTTGCCGGTCCTAAATCAATTCCACCCCAACGAACGCACTTCTGATTTATTACGCTGATACTACTCTGCGGTACATATTCGGGCCCTTTGCCTCGCTGGATGTAATTTGAAATCTCCCCCAACCTCACCCACTCCCACCCCCTCGGCAGCTCGTAGGGCTTCTCCTCCTCCCCAATCTCCGGCAGCTCCTTGGGCGCCTTGATCTTCCCTTCCTTCACGAGCCTCGCCTTCTCCGCCTTGATCTTCTCGAGCAAGACCGAGGCCGGCTCCTCGCTCGTATCCTGGGGCACGAGCTTGCCCCGCACCGCCAGCTCGAGGATGTACTTACGCAGCTGCGCGATGCCCTCGGGAGAGGCGGCGACGAGGTCGAAGTTCTTGAGGAGGGTATTCATGCGAGCCAGTCCTGGGCCATGAGGCCGGGGATGCGGGAGAAGTGCTTGAGGTTGCCGGTGGCGAGCACTAGGCCGCGATCCAGGGCCACCGAGGCGATGAGGATGTCGGCGTCGGGCAAGCGCTCGCCGCTCGACTCGAGCTGGGCCTTGAGCCTCCCGAAGAGCCGCATGGAGCTGCGCTCGCTCTCGATCACTCCCACGGTGAGGAGGAAGCGCTCCACGAGGTGACGGTTGTAGTCGGGCTTGGAGGATTTCTCGGCTCCGTAGGCCAGCTCGGCCACGGTCATGAAACAGACCGAGGCCCCCGAGGAGGAGGAGCGTATCCGGTCGGCTATGGAGGCGTTGCCGCGGAGGAGTGAGATGCAGACGTCGGTGTCGAGGAGAATCACAGGCTCACCTCGCGGCCCATGCTCCTCGCCGAGCGGATGTCCTCGATGATCGCCTCGGCGCTGCGCTCATCCTCCCACTTCCCGCAGAGCTCCATCCAGAGACTGGCCTGGAGCTCCGGGCCCAGGCTCTCCGAGCCGGCGCTCTCGGCCTTGGCGGCCAGGCCCTCCTCGAGGACGACGAGGAGCTCGTTGTTGAGGCTCCGCCGCTCGCGCTCCGAGAGGATCCTGAGGCCCTCGAGGAGGGATTCGGGGATATTCCGAAGGGTGAAGCTCGGCATAGTGGCCTCCTGCAACTATTTTAGTTGCATTATGACACCATCGTCAAGCGAACAGAGGCTACAGCACATTTATTTACGCCCACCTAAGGCAGCGCCGAGGAGGCGCTTCAGCTCGTCGCGCACGGCTTGGGCCTCCTTTTCGAGGCTGTGGTACGCGGCGAGGAGCTCCTCGGGGTCGCCCTCTTCCTCCTCGGGCTTGTTGGGGTTCTTGCGGTCCAGGTTGAAGCCGTTCGCCTTGATCTCTTGGGCGCTCACCTTCCAGGCGTACTCGGACTCGACTCGCGCGGCGTAGTGGTCCTCGGGGCTGCCCCACCAGGCCTTCTCGCGCTCGAATTCGCCTATCGTGATGGGCTTCGTTTTCGAGTAGGACTTGTAGCCCGCCGGATAGGGATGCTCGAAGTACCAGACATCCTTCGTAGGCCCGCCCTTCGTGAAGAAGAGGAGGTTGGTCTTTATGCCCGTGTAAGGCGCGAAGACGCCGTTGGGCAGGCGCACGATGGTATGGAGGTCGCATTCGGTTAAGAGCTTCTCCTTGATCCGCGCCTTGATGCCGTCGCCGAAGAGGAAGCCGTCGGGCAGGACCACCGCGGCGCGGCCGCCCGCCTTGAGCAGGTGCATGATGAGGACTAGGAAGAGGTCGGCCGTCTCCTTGGTCTGGAAGGTCGCGGGGAAGTTCGACTCGATCCCCGCCTCCTCGATGCCCCCGAAGGGCGGGTTCGTGAGCACGAGGTCCACCCGGTCCTTGTTGGTCCAGTCCCGTAAGGGGCGCGCCAGGGTGTTGTCGTGCTTGATAAGGCTCGGGACCTCGACCCCGTGGAGGAGCATGTTCGTCACGCAGAGGAGGTGGGGCATGGGCTTCTTCTCGATGCCCGTGATCGAATGCTGGAGTATGGTCTCCTGCTTGGCGGTCTTCACCTGCCTGCGCAGGGCTTCGATGGCGCAGACGAGGAAGCCCCCGGTCCCGCAGGCGGGGTCCATGACGAGCTCGCCGAGCCTGGGCGCGCTCATGTCGGTCATGAACTGGGTGACGGCCCGGGGCGTGTAGTACTCTCCCGCGTTGCCCGCGCTCTGGAGGTCGCGGAGGATGGTCTCGTAGAGGTCGTTGAAGAGGTGCCGCTCCTTCTGGTCGTGGAAGTCGATGGCCTCGATCTTGTTGAGGACCTGGCGCAGGAGCTGCCCCGACTTCATGAAGTTCACGGCGTCCTCGAAGACGGCCTGGACCACGTAGCCGCGCGGATCGTCGCCCTCCCCGTATTCGAGGGCCTTGAGGGCCGGGAAGAGCTTGCCGTTCACGAAGTCGAGGAGGCCGTCGCCGGTTATGCCCGCGGGGTCCTTGGCCCAGTCGCGCCAGCGCAGGCCCTTGGGTATGGGCGAGCGGTACTTCCGGTCGGTCAGCTCGTACTCCTCCTCCTTGGCGTCGAAGATCTTGAGGAAGAGCATCCACGTGAGCTGCGAGATGCGCTGGGCGTCGCCGTCCACGCCGGCGTCCTGCCTCATGATGTCCTGGATCGATTTGACCGTCGTCGAGAGCGCCATGCTGTTCTCTGTCCCTTCCTAGGCGATGTCGTACAGGCTGGCCTCGAGCGCCTCGACGGCCTTGTCGAAGCCGTCGGGGCCGCCGAGGCTCTGGTAGATCTCGAGTATGGACCCGATCTCCGGGAATGGCGAGACCTTGAGGATGGCCGGGTCCTCGAGGCTGTCGATGCCGCCTATCGCGTACTTGTCGAGGAGGGCCTCGATGACCGCCTTGGCCCTAGCGGAGTACTTCGTGTAGGCGTCGCGGAGATGGAGGTCGCGGCGGGCCTTCTCGGCCCGCTCGGCCCGGGTGAGGACCCTCGAGCCGTAGGCGACGTGGCAGAGGAGGTCGAAGGGATCGCAGTCCGCTCCGAACTTCTCCTCGAGCAGCTCGATCGAGATGCCGGCGCGCTCGATCTCCTCGAGCACGAGGCGCTTCCGGTCGGCCGCCTTCCATTTCTCGACGAAGGCCGAGCGCACGGGGTAGTACCTCAGGAAATTCCGCTTCGAGAAGTCGACGATGCTCTCGACCATGAGCTTGCCCGAGGCGTCGAGGTACTGGACCATCTCGTTGACGATCGCGACCTCCACGCCCGAGACAAGGTACTTGATCCGGGGCGAGGGCGGGTCCGGGGCCTCGGCGCCGCGATCGCCGCCGGGATCGGGGCTCGGCTCGCCGGGGCCGCCCTCCCCCTCCTGCGGTCCCGGGCCGCGGCCGGCGGGACCCTGCTCGCCTTCCTCGCCCGCGGCGCCCGCGGCGCCGCCCCGGGGCCCCTCTGCCCCGTCCGCGGGGCCCGGTCCGCCGCCGGGGAGGCTCTCGCCCTCCTCGCTGAGCGCCTCCTCCTCGTCCGACTCGGGCGGGCCGTCGAAGTCCGGGTCGGCGAAGAGCTTGGTCGCCTGCTTGAAGTCGAGGATCGTGAAGAAGAGCTTGCCGTACTCCTCGTCGATGCGGGTCCCGCGCCCGATGATCTGCTTGAACTCCGTCATGGAGTTGATGGTCCGGTCCAGGACGACGAGCTTGCAGGTCCGCGCGTCGACGCCGGTGGACATGAGGCGGCTCGTGCAGGCGATCACCGGGTAGGCCTGCTCCGGGTCGATGAAGTTGTCCAGCTCCGCCTTGCCCTCGGGATCGTCGCCGGTGATCTTCATGACGTACTTCGGGTTCGCCCGCGCGAGGTCGGCGTTCTCGTTCGCGAGGGCCACCCGCATGCGCCCGGCGTGGTCGATGTCCTCGCAGAAGACTATCGTCTTCGAGAAGCGGCCGTTCTCCTTGAGGAAGCGCGTAACGCGCCTGGCCACGGCGAGGTCCCGCTTGCGGAGCACGAGGGCCTTGTTCATGTCCTTCTGGTTGTATTCCCGGTCCTCGATCTCCGCCCCGGTATCGTCCCGCATGCCGGACTCGGGGCGCCAGCCCAGGTCCTTGTCGAGGGTCGCGCGGATGACCTTGTAGGGCGCCAGGTAGCCGTCCTCGATGCCCTGCTTCAGCGAGTACTCGTAGACGGGCTTGCCGAAGTACTCCACGTTGCTCGCGCCCTCGGCCTTGTTCGGGGTCGCGGTGAGCCCGAGGTGGACGGCCCCGGAGAAGTGGTCGAGGATGGAGCGCCAGGCCGACTCCTCGGCGGCGCTGCCGCGGTGGCACTCGTCCACCACGACGAGGTCGAAGAAATCCGGCTTGAGCTGCTTGTAGACGTTCTGGGACTCCTCGGTCCCCGAGACCGCCTGGTAGAGCGAGAGGTAGATCTCGTAGCTCGTGTCGACGGCCTTGGAGTAGATCACCTCGCCCGGCCGCTCCGCCGCCATCTCCGCCTTCGCCGCGGCGTCGATCCGCTCGAGCCCCTTCTGGTCCGGCGAAAGCTTGGCCATCGCGCCCTTGAAGGGCTTGAAGTCGTTGACCATGGTCTGGTCGATGAGGATGTTGCGGTCGGCGAGGTAGAGGATCCGCTTCGCCCGGCCGGACTTCCACAGGCGCCAGATGATCTGGAAGGCGGTGTAGGTCTTGCCCGTGCCGGTGGCCATGACCAGGAGTATCCGCTTCTTGCCCGTGGCCACGGCCTCGAGGCTCCGGTTGATCGCGAGGACCTGGTAGTATCGGGGGTCGCGGCCGCCGGCCGTCGCGTGGTAGTTCCACAGGACCAGGTCCTCGGACTCCTTGGGGATGCGCTTCCAGGCGCGGTATTTCTCCCAGAGCGCCTCGGGCGAGGGGAACTCGCCGAGGCCGAGGCGGGTCTCCAGGCTCTCCCCGGAAGCCGCGCCCGCCGTCCCGTCGTGGAAGAGGAAGCCATCGCCGTTGCTCGAGAAGGCGAAGGGCACGCCGATCCTGCGCGCGTAGTCGAGGGCCTGCTGTATTCCCGCCTCGACGGGATGCCGGTTGTCCTTCGCCTCGACGACCGCGAGGGGGACGTTGCGCCGGTACTCGAGGACGTAGTCCGCGCGCCGGACGGTGTCGTTATCGCGGCTCGCTCCCTGCCCCCGCACGACGACCCTGCCCGCGGTGAGGCTGTATTCCTCGCGTATCTGCTTCTTGCCCTCCCAGCCCGCCTTCTCGATGGCCGGCCGGATGTAGTTGTTGCGGATTTCCTGCTCGGTCATGGAGCGTTTATCCATACTAAGCCTGCCCTTGAGTCGTTCTTATCCCGGCAGCGGAGGAACCGATCCCCCGCGACCTCGCCGTACATGGACATGCGTTTGTATAGGAAGGGCGATCCTCTCGGTATCGCTGCGGACTGCCTCCATCGATCGCGCCGGGACAGAATCGCATATCGCTTGCTCCATTATGAAATTACTTCGATTATAGTAGCTTTTGCGGAAGCAGCTGTCAAACGGAATCACTTGAACAGAAATCCTATCCTTTACTCGCTTCCAAGCACAAACCGAGCGCGCTCCCGCCTGAGCATCTCATAAGGATTCATGCATGTGATCCCAAGGCCGATACAGACATCGGGAATCTTCACCCGTTTCTTCGAGTTATCCGGCTTTTCATGGCTGACGACGATACTGCCATGCGCGAGGGCATGCGCGATGAGGTAGTAATCCGCGACCTGCAAAAAAGTATTGACCGCCGCTGGTTCGTATATCCGATCCGGGCTCGATGCCCAGGCGCTCACCTTGGAGAGGGCCGGGAGCATCGACGGATCAGGAGCGAGGAAGAAGCTTCGCCCTCGCCTCGACGCCCAAGCTGCGAGCTCATCGCTCCCGGCTATCAGCTCGTCGCCAACTTTCTCGACACTGAATACCGCACCACGCGCATGGCTCGCATCGAGCCAATCCCAGAAAGCGGGGCAAAAGTCGAAGCCGTAATGCAGATTCTTAGCTTGTATGAAGATGTTTGCATCAAGGAGATAGCTCACCCGAGCACCCCAAGGCTCCGACCTAGTTCTTGAAAGGTCGAGTACTTCGAAAAACCCAACAGCTGGAAAGCGTCGCGATGGAGGGTCTGGCCCTCCATCGTGCTGATTACGAGGGCGCGGGCGAAACGCTTGCTGACACGGGCAGCCTGAGTGAGGTAGAAATTGCCGCCACTCTTTTTCGGAAAGCCTCGCAGTCTCTCTTCCTCGAGTTGGTACTCGTGCCAGTACCGCTCCCTGCCGAGAATTCCGACCTCGAATAGGCGTCGGATAATGACTAGGCTGCTCACCTTATAGCGCCGGGCAAGGCGACCGATCTCTGCTTCGAACTCCCGCTCTTCACTATAGGCTTCATGAATAGAGGAAGCGGGGACGAGCAATTCCGCCGCTACTTCATTGCACCACAGCTCGACCCTATCCTCGAGGGCGCGGGAAGGGGGAAGGTCGGAAAGTGCGGATTGACCGAGCCAAATATGGGCTAGCTCATGGGCGAGGGTGAACATCTGCGCGGCCTTCGTATCCGCCCCGTTGATGAAGACGAGCGGCGCGAGCGGATCGGCCAGCGCGAAGCCCCGGAATTCTTCAGGATCGAGGTGCCGCTTGTTATTATTGAGTACAACGCCAGAGCACATAACGAGGATTCCGAGTCCGTCCGCTCGGCCGATGAACGAGCGGAGCGCATCGGTCCAGGTCGGGAAACGCCTACGCTCTTCCAGATCGAGACCAAGCGCGCTCCGCATGGAGGCCGCGACAGAGAGGGCGTCACTTTCGACGGTCGAAGAGCCTACGAAGGAGAGAGGGTCTTCACGCTCGGCGACGACGTGGGCCCGGTACCATTCCTGCCTCTGTTGGCATATATAGATCGTCTCAAGAAGATTCGGGCTGGGCTTGCGAGGCCAGCCCCCACCCATGACCCGGAAGTCTGGGATGGGGAGCGCCTCCATTAGCGGAGCAGGGAGGAAGAAGGCCCCCAGCGGGGCATAGGTCGCCTTCGCGAAGAGCTCGAGCTGCTTCAGAGTCGGCATGGCCGAGCCTGCAAGCCAATCGGGGAGCTTTGGAAAGCGAAGACTGAGGGCGTCGCGCTCCATCCCGGCGCGTTCAAGCGCCCAGGCGAGCATGGTAGGATGCACAACGACGCGCATACCGCTCAGCCCCCTCCTTGGCTTGAGTATATCCCAGCATTTCAATCCAGCGTAGGGGCCATTTTCTACGTGTATCGAGGCGTGCCAGGGTAGCTTGCAGACCCGCCCTCAGCGAAGAATCGGTACAGGTCCTCTTCGCGCCGCCCCGGTTGGGCGGCCCATGAATTCGAGGACTTGCCCTACGCTCGCCGACGTCCTGTCGGCTCGCTCCGGGCCGGGGTCCTCGCTTCCGCGCCCATCCTGGGCGCTCATCCTCGCTATCGCTCGGCGCTCGGACCCTGTGCGCCTTCGGCGCAGACCGCTCGGATTACAGGAACGCTACACACCTCGCGAGAGGCGGTACAAGTCCTCTTCGCCGCCAAATGAAAAGGACCGTCTTTCGACGGTCCTTTTCTCAGTGCGGCGAAGAGGACTTGAACCTCCATGCCTCTCGGCACTAGCACCTCAAGCTAG
>ERZ795054.447-NODE-447-length-54165-cov-8.618850_pt1 | contig 54165 bp, 47 predicted proteins | sample MGYA00375138_ERZ795054 | MGnify/ENA primary metagenome ERZ795054 (study PRJEB30183, sample SAMN05720215) | anaerobic digester metagenome | isolation source: active sludge of municipal wastewater-treating anaerobic digesters | place: USA | collected 2014-12-23 ... | reverse complement strand
TCAACGCCGATGGTACTGCCTTAGGGTGGGAGAGTAGGTCGTCGCCAGGCTTTTTTATTTTAAACGGCGGTTTTTCCATGAAATCACCTCGCCTTGCCCGTCGCCTTGAAAGATGCTACACTGTACAGGAGTTACGGTAGCGCAAGCCGAAAGGACCCAGGAAGGCAGATGGCTGAACAGGACACGCAGATCCAGCTCGTCACGTTCCAGATCAGCGAGGAGCTCTACGGGATCGACATCATGGACGTCAAGGAAATCGTCCGCGTCCAGGACATACGGGCGATCCCGAACGCCCCGAGCTACGTCGAGGGCCTCTTCAACCTCCGCGGCGAGATCATCCCGATCATCTCCCTGCACAAGCGCTTCCACCTGAAGCGGGCCCAGCTCGGGGAGGACGACGAGCTCCTCTCGGGCTTCATAATCATAGACCTCGGAGACATGAAGCTCGGGGTCATCATCGACAAGGTCGAGCGTGTCGTCGCGATCGAGGCGGCGGAGATCCAGCCCCCGCCCCAGATGCTCAAGGGCATCGGCGCGGAGTACATCCAGGGCGTCGTCAACCGCGAGTCGGGCTACCTCATCCTCCTCGATATACGCAAGCTGTTCAGCGCGAAAGAGCTTAAAAAGATCGAAGAGATCCGGCGCTAGGATCCGCCTTAGGAAGGATACGTCGTCCATGAGCATCCCCGTCTTCCGCTCCTACATCCGTCGCAAGGACATGGACACGGTGCTGAATTGCCTGGTCACCGATTCGGTGGGTCCGGGAGAGTACCTCGACCGGTTCCAGAAGGCCGCCAGGGAGAGCCTCGGCTTCGATTTCGGCTTCGCCCTGCGCAGCCCCCTCTCCGCCCTCCTGGCCGCCCTCGACGCCCTCGCCCTCGCCGAGGGCGACGTCGTGGCCCTGCCCGCCCTGGCCCCGGCCTACTACGCCGCGGCCCTCCGGGAGCGCCGCCTCCTTCCCCTCTACCTGGACGCCGATCCGGACTCGGGCGCGCCCGACTTCGCCTCCATCGCCTCCGCGGCGGCCAAGCCCAAGGCCCTCCTCCTCTTCGAGGCCCAGGGCGTCCTCCCCGATCCCGAGGCCGTCGCCGCCCTCGGGATCCCGGTGATCGAGGACATCTCCCAGTCCCTCGGCGCCTACGCCGGCGAGCGGAAGGCGGGCAGCCTCGGTCAGCTCGCCATCCTCGGCCTCGAGCACGGGGGCCTGGTGACCGCCGGGGGAGGGGCCCTCCTCTTCGCCCAGGCCCGCCGCGACGCCGCCGTCCTGCGCAACCTCGCCGAGTCCCTGCCTCCCGAGCTCCGGATGACCGATTACAACGCGGCCCTCGGCCTCGCCCAGCTGCGCGAGCTCGAGGCCTCGATCGCCAAGCGGCGCGAGCTCGCCGCGGCCTTCGCCCAGTCCCTGGCGCGGACGAGGCACCGCATCCTCGCCCAGGCCGTCGAGGGGGAGGCCGGCTTCTATTCCTTCCCGGTCGTCCTCGACTCGGGCATGAAGGACGTCAGGGCCTACGCCAAGAAGAAGGAAGTGGAGACCGAGGCCGCCTTCGAGGACAGCCTCGTCGGCCGTGGCCTCGTGCCCGAGGGCGAGTGCCCGCGAGCCCGCTCACTCCTCATGCGCTGCCTCCTCTTCCCCCTCCATCAGCGGCTCGGGGCCGCCGGGGCGCAGAAGGTATCCAAGGTCCTCGCGACCTTGCCCTGAGGAGGAGAGCGATGCCGGGAGCTGCCAGGCGCGTCCTCATCGTCGCCAACCTCGACAAGGACGATTCGGGAAGCCTGTCCCGCGAGATGCGCCTGCGACTCGAGTCCCGGGGCGCCGAGGTCGACCTCTTCGCCTTCTCCGGCGCCCCCGGCGAGGCTCCCGAGCCGCGGGGCTACGACCTCGCCGTCTCCCTGGGGGGGGACGGCACGGTGCTCTATACCGCGCGGGCCGCCGTCGCCGCGGGGGTCCCCGTCCTCCCCTTCAACCTCGGGAGGCTCGGCTTCATCGCCGGCTTCCAGCGCGGCGAGTGGGAGTCGGCCATCGACGGCTGGCTCTCGGGCCTCCTCGTGCCGAGCCCCCGCGCCATGCTCGAGATACGGGCCTGCCGTGGCGGCCGCGGCGAGGAGAGCTACCTCGCCCTCAACGACGGCGTGGTCTCCGGCCAGGGCATCGCGAAGGTCATCGGCCTCGAGGTCCGCGTCTCCGGCACGAGCCTAGGCACCTATCGCTCGGACGGGGTCATCGTCGCGACGCCGACGGGCTCGACCGCCTACAGCCTGGCCGCGGGGGGCCCCGTCCTCCACCCCGAGATGGACGCCATGATCCTCAACCCGATCTGCCCCTTCACCCTCTGGAACCGGCCCCTCGTGGTCCCGGGCTCCGAGCGCATCGAGGTCGAGATCGAGCGGGGCAAGCGCACGGGCTTCATGCTCACCGTCGACGGCCAGGAGACCGTTCCCCTCGCCCCGGGCGACCGCGTCTGCTTCTCCCGCGCCGCGGAGCGAGTCCGCATCTACTCGCCGCCGAGCCGGAGCTTCTACGAGGTCCTGCGGACCAAGCTCTCCTGGTCGGGGGGCCCCGATGCTTGAGGAACTCTCGGTCCGCGATTTCGCCCTCATCGACCGCCTGACCGTCGGCTTCTCCCCGGGCCTGAACCTCCTCACCGGCGAGACCGGGGCGGGCAAGTCCCTCCTCGTCGGCGCCCTCTCCTTCCTCCTCGGGGCCAAGGCCGACACCGGGGTCATCCGCGCCGGGGCGGAGGAGAGCCTGGTCACCGGGATCGTCGACGTATCGGGCAACGAGGCGGCCCTCGCCTGGCTCCGCGACCGGGGCCTCGAGCCGGAGGAAGGCAGGGTCCTCCTCCGCCGCGGCATCAAGGCCAACGGCCGGGGCTCGGCCTACATCCAGAACCAGAGCGCCCTCCGCTCCGACCTCGCCGAGTTCACCCGCCTCGTCGTCGACCTCCACGGCCAGCACGAGCACCAGTCCCTCCTCGAGCCGGAGAACCACCGCCTCCTCCTCGACCGCTACGCCCGGATCCAGGCCGAGGTCGAGGCCTTCGGCGCCCGCTTCTCCGAGCTCGCCGCCGAGCGGAGGGCCTACGAGGCCGCCCTGGCCTCCGAGCGCGAGCGGGGCCGGGAGATGGAGTTCCTGCGCTTCGCCGTCGACGAGATAGCCAAGGCCAAGCTCAAGGTCGGCGAGGAGGAGGAGCTCGAGGACGAGGAGCGCAAGCTCTCGCAGCACGAGAAGCTCTTCGCCGCGGTCGACGCGGCCCACGAGGCCCTTTCCGCCAGCGGCGCCGAGGCCGGCGGCGGCGCCCTTCCCGTGCTCCGCCGCGCCCGCGCGGGCCTCGAGGCCGCCCTCGCCATAGACCCGAGCCTCTCCGACCTCGCCCGGAGGGCCGACGACGCCTTCTACGAGCTCGAGGACGTGGCCGATTCCCTGCGCCGCTACCAGGAGGGCCTCCGCTTCAGCCCCGAGCGGCTCGAGGAGGTGGAGTCCCGCCTGGCTGACCTGCACAAGCTGAAGAAGAAGTACGGCTCCACGATCGAGGGGATCCTGGCCCGCTTCGAGGAGGACCGCCTCCGCCTCGACCGGCTCGAGCACTGGGAGGAGGACCGGGGGGAGGCCGAGCGCCGCATCGCCGAGATGGAGGGCAGGCTCCTCGCCGAGGCCCTCGCGATCTCGGAGAAGCGCAAGGCCGCGGCCGCCGAGCTCCAGTCGGGCATCGAGGCCATCGTCCGGACCCTCGGCATGCCCAAGGCCCGCTTCCTCGCGCGGATCGCCCGCAAGGAGCTCGACGGGGGCAAGCCCGTGGTCGGCCCCCACGGGGTGGACGAGGTCGAGTTCCTCATCGCGCCGAACCCCGGCGAGCCGGCCAAGCCCCTGGCCCGGATCGCCTCGGGGGGAGAGCTCTCCCGCGTGGCCCTGGCGGCCAAGACGGTCCTGGCCGGGGCCGACGCCGTGGGCACCCTAATCTTCGACGAGGTGGACGCGGGGATCGGCGGCGAGGTGGCCGTGGCCGTCGGCGAGCACCTGAAGGCCCTCGGGAGGAGCCGCCAGGTCCTCTGCATTACGCACTTGGCTTCCATCGCCGTTCGCGCCGATAATCACTACAGGGTCGACAAGGAGATCTCGGGCGGCCGGACCTCCACGCGCGTGTCGCGCATGGAGGGGAGGGCGAGGGCCGAGGAGATCGCCCGGATGCTCGCGGGCGACAGCCGCGAGGAAGCCTCCATCGCCCACGCGATGGAGCTGCTTCGGAAGCACGGCGACTGGACGGACGGCTGATGGGAAAGATCACGCAGGAGCAGCGGAACCGCTACTTCGAGAAGGTCAAGGAGCACCGCAAGACGATCGAGGCGGGGCTGGCCAAGGAGAAGACCTTGGGCGAGCTCGTCGCCAAGGACGCGAACGGGACGGGCTACAAGCGGCTCGCCCTGGCCGAGTCCACCCTCGACCTCTGCTCCTGGTACGTGCTCATCAACACCCTCTCCGTGTCCCTCCTGGGCATCAAGAACGAGGATTACCTCATCGAGGCCCGCAAGGTCCTCGTCCGCTCCATCAAATACCTCGAGGACACCGTGTCGCCCTTCCTCGACTCCCCCTTCTCCGACTACGAGGCCAAGCTCGAGGAGATCAAGGACTTCGACCCCGACAGCCGCTACCGCCTGGTTCGCAAGCTCGGCTTCGCGGTCCAGTCGCTCGAGGACGCCTTCGGGGACAACTCGAAGTACTCGGCCTCCTTCATCGAGATCTGGGGCAAGATGGCCGCCGTCTCCAAGAACCTCGTCAACCTGAAGACCGCGATAGCCGACACCGACTTCAACTCCCCGGTCCGCAACGTGGTCCTGGCCCACCTGGGCCTCGTGAAGAGCCTCTTCCAGCGCAGCGCCGACAAGTACCGCGAGCAGTACGAGCTGTACACGCACAAGCAGGAGGACTTCAAGAAGGCCATCGTCTACCTGCAATCCCTCCGGCGCCTGCACGTGGTCCTCGCCGAGCGCGAGGAGGCCGACACCCTCAAGAAGAAGATCGAGATCTGGAGCTCCAAGCTCGAGGCCGACCAGAAGCGGGCCGACGAGCACCGGAAGTAGCCCCGGCCGATCGGCCCGTCGCCCCAGCGGGGAGCCTCGTCGCGGACTGCCCCTTCAGGTCGTGGAGGGCGTCGTCACGACGACCCCTTCAGGTCGTGGAGGGCGTCGTGAGGGAAGAGCTCCCCCATCGTGCTCCGCACCACGCCCCCGCGCGAGGCGCCGAAGGCCACGGGGGCCTCGGGCCCGAGGAATTCCGAGAGGACCTGGCGGCAGGCGCCGCAGGGGCTGACGGGGTAGGACGCGTCGGGGGTGGCGACGACGATGCCCTCGAAGTCCCGCTCGCCGGCGCTCACGGCCGCCGAGATCGCCGAGCGCTCGGCGCAGACGGTCAGGCCGAAGGAGCGGTTCTCGACGTTCGCCCCGGTATAGACCTTGCCGCTCGCGCACAGGAGGGCGGCCCCGACGCGGAATTTCGAGTAGGGCGAGTAGGACGAGCTCGCCGCCTCGAGGGCGAGACCGTAGAGCCGGTCTATATCCATCGCGATCCTCCCTGCTCCCCGCGCGTCCGGCGGCGCCCGATGCGCGGCTACGGCAGGCGCCGTCGGTTGACAGCGCGTCCCCCGACTATATACCATCGAACGGCAAAGAGCGAGGTGCATCCAGGTGGAAGAGATCGGGAAGAGGCGCTTGGCGGCCGTGGCCGCGGTATTCGCCGGCATATTGTACTTCTTCGCATGCGCCTCGCCCCTCCGCAAGGAGCTCGTCCTCGAGCCGGTCTGGGCGCGGAGCCTCGAGCCTGCCGCCGGGGGCGCCCCCGCGGCCAAGCCCGCGAAGGCCCAGGGCGCCCGCCCGGCGGCCGAGGCAGGGGGAGCCGGGACCGAATCCTCGGCCAAGCCGCACTACTTCTCCCTCGCGGGCCGCTTCGGCTATTTCGACGCGGAGGGCGAGCTGCTCTACTCCGCCGCGGTCCCCTACGGCGTGGCCCTCGCGCCCGATGCCTTCGCCACCTACGAGCGACTCTCGGCCGGCTTCGCGATCCGCTCTCCCTCGGGAGAGGAGCTCGCCCGCGCGAGCCTGCCCGGCTACCCCTTCTTCGACGCCGGGCGGAGGTTCGTCCTCGCCCCGGACCAATGCTCGGTGACCGAGATCGGGCCCGATGGCCGGGCCCTGTGGAGCAGGCAGTTCGGCTCGGTGATCACCGCCTACGGCGGCAGCCCCGACCTCGCCGCCTTCGGCCTCATGGACGGCAGCATCGTCGGCCTCGGCCTGCGGGGGGAGGAGCTCCTCTCCTTCGCCCCCGGCGGCTCCCGCCTTCCCGGGATCTACGGCGTGGCCGTCTCGCCCGACGGCCTCCTCGTCGCGGCGGTCTGCGGCCTGGACAAGCAGCGCCTCGTCGTGCTCGAGAAGCGCTCGAGCGCCTATCGCGTGACCTTCCACCGCTGGCTCGACTCGGACTTCCGCAGGCCCCTCGCCATGTCATTCACCGCCGACGGGCGGAACCTCGTCTACGAGGCCCCCGGCGGGGCGGGGATCTACGAGCGCGGGACCAGGCGGGAGTCCCTCATCGCCGCCGGCTCGGTCGGCCGGGTCGGCGAGGCCGTCGAGGGCCTCGGGATGCTGGCCCTCCTCGCCGGCTCGGGGGAGGAGCGCCTCCTGGTATGCGCCTCGCCCGACGACCGGCGCCTCATCGACCTGCGCTTGCGGGCCTCCGACGCGTCGCTCGAGGTGGACGGGAACTCCTTCTTCCTCGGGCTCGACGGGAACCTGATCAGGATGGACCTCCGGGAGGAATGATGGCGAGACTGGCGCTTCGCGGCCGCGCTGCGGCCCTGCTTGCCTGCGCTGCCGGCGCCGCCCTCGCGGCCCTCGATTGGCCCCTCTCCTCGCCCTCCCTCGCCGCGACCTTCGGCACGGCGGCCCCCGGCGGGCTCGTCACGGGGCTCGCCCTCGCCTCGACGGGAGGCCTCGTGCGCGCCGTCGAGGGAGGCGAGATCCTGTTCTGCGCGGACGCGCCGGGCGGGAGGAGCCCCCTTCCCTCGGCCCTCGGCTCCTTCGTGATCGTCGAGCACGCCCGCCAGGTGGCCGGCGTCTACTCCCACCTGGCCCCGGGCTCGGCCTCCGATTACCTGCGCAAGGTCAAGCCCGGCGACATCCTCGGCGCGGCCGGGGCCTCGGGCTGGACCGAGGGGGAGGGGCTCCTGTTCCAGGCCTTCGACCGCAAGGAGGGGCGCTGGGTTAACCCCCTCCTCCTCCTCCCCCCCCTCGGCGACGACAAGCCGCCGGTCATCCGCTCGCTCTCCCTGCTCCGCGCGGGCAAGTCCTACCCCCTCGGCGAGACCAGGTCCCTCGGCCAGGGCGTCTACGGGATCGCCCTCGAGTCCTCGGATCCCTCGGCCGCCCCCTGGACGGCCGGGCCCCTCGCGCCCTACTCCATCCGCCTCGTCATCGACGGGGCCCTCGCGGCCAGGTGCGTCTTCGACGTGGCCCGGGCCTCGGGCGGCGAGCTGGTCTTCTTCTCCGAGGGGCCGCGGGCCGCGGCGGCCCTCCGCGGCGGTGAGGGCCGCTACGTCCTCGCCGAGCGCCTCCTCGCCCGGGGGAAGGTCGTCTTCGAGGTCCAGGTCGAGGACGCGGCCGGCAACCGGCGCTCGGCCTCCTGGTCGGTCCTCGTCGAATGAGGCGCCGCGCCCCGGTCAAGACCTTCGCGACGAGGCCTCGGCCGGAGCCCCGGGCCTCGCGGCCCTGCCCCCTCTGCGGCCGGATCGGGCCCGTCCCTTTATGGGACTGCGGCGGCTTCTCCTTCGCCTCCTGCCGGGGCTGCGGCCTCGTGCAGCAGGATCCCCAGCCCGATCCCGCCGCCGTGGCCTCCCGCTACGACGGCGAGTACCTCGCCTACGAGGAGGCGAACCAGCTCGCCTACCGCGACCTCGAGCTCCTGGCCCTGGCCGACCTGGGCCTGCCCGAGCCTGGCTCGCCCCTCTTCGCCGAGCGCCGCCCGGCCGGCTCCCGGCCCCGCGCCCTCGACGTGGGCTGCGCGACCGGCGCCCTCCTGGACGCGTTGCGCGATCGAGGATGGGATGCCGCGGGCGTCGAGCTCTGCGCCCCAGCCGCGGCCTACGGCCGCGCGCGCTTCGGCCTGCCCATCCACGCGGGGGACCTCGCCTCGGCCCGCTTCCCCGACGCCTCGTTCGACCTGGTCCACGCATCCCACCTCATCGAGCACCTGAGCGACCCGGCCTCCTTCCTCGACGAGGTCGGCCGCGTCATGGCCCCGGGGGCCATCCTCGTCCTCGCGACGCCGAACGCCGACGGCTTCCAGGCCCGCCTCCTGGGCTCCCGCTGGAGGAGCGCGATCTACGACCACCTCTACCTCTTCTCGCTCAGGACCCTGCGCGCCATGCTCGAGTCGAGGGGCTTCCGCGTCGAGCGGGAGGTGACCTGGGGCGGCTGGGCGGCGGGCCTCAAGCCGGCCTTCCTCAAGGCCCCCCTCGACGCCTGGGCCAAGCGGAGCGGCCGCGGCGACGTGATGGCGGTCCTGGCGCGGAAGGCCCGGTAGCGAGGGGCGGAGGCCCGCGGTCCGGGACTTGAGCCGGGCCCGGGCCCGGGCTACAGTTGGGGCCTAGGGAGGCCCCCATGGAAACCACCCAGAAAGCCCTCTTCGTAGACGCGTCGACGGGATTCTACCGAGTCCGCCGCTACAAGGTCGGCGACTACTTCGGCCCCGTCGATCTCGGCCTCCATATCTCGGGCCGCACGCAGAGCCTCAACTTCGGGGTAGGCCTCTTCGCCGGCTCCATCCTTCCGGGCTCGAACCGCCTCGTCTTCACCGGCTTCTCGCCCTGCTGGCGGAGCTTCTACGTCTCGAGCATGGGAGGCGCCGGCCTGGTCTTCGACAACCTGGGCATCAACCTCGTGAGCCTCGTGGGCAAGGCGGCGCTCCCCTCGGTCCTCTACCTGAACCGCCTCCACGGCGAGGAGATCGAGGTCGAGATCCAGCCCGTCGACCTCCGCGCGGTCTGGGCCTGGCCCGGAGCCGCGGCCTTGGCCCGGGGCGCGGGCCTCCTGGGCGGCGATCGCGGCCCGGGGGCCGGCGCCTCCAGGGCCGGCGCCTACGCCCTCATGGACTACGCGCTCGAGCGCTTCGGCGCGCGCTTCGAGGGCGAGCATCGGGCCTTCGCGGTCGGTCCCGCGGCCGCGTCCACGGATTTCGGCGGCATCCTCTCGGCGCCCGTGAAGGATGGCAGGGCGACGGACGTGGACACCTGGGCGGGCCGCGGAGGCCTCGGCTCCAAGATGCTCCAGGAGCACGGCATCGCCGCCGTGGTCTACGGCGGCACCGTCGTCGACGAGGACTTCCGCGACCGGAAGGTGGCCGACGAGTGGTTCGAGGCCAAGTACAAGCAGAAGCTCGCGGTCAAGGACTTCGAGGCGACGACGAAGTACCGCTTCGATCCCAAGTTCGAGACGGGGGGCACCCTCGGCGTCAACTACGCCCAGGTCGGAGGCCGCCTCCTGGCCTTCAACTACCGGACGGTCTCCTGGTCCGAGGCCGAACGGCTCGCCCTCCACGAGCGGCTCATCCTGGGGCATTACCTCAAGCAGTTCAACGAGGAGACCATCGCGGAGAAGTCCCAGGCCACCTGCGGCGAGCCCTGCTCCGCGGTCTGCAAGAAGCTGCGCGGCGAGTTCAAGAAGGACTACGAGCCCTACCAGGCCCTCGGCCCGCTCTGCGGCGTCTTCGACCAGCGCGCCGCGGAGGCCCTCAACCGGGCTTCCGACGCGGCGGGCTTCGACGCGATCTCCCTGGGAGGGGTCCTCGCCTGGCTCATGGACTGCCTCGACTCGGGAGAGCTCAAGCCCGAGGAGCTCGGCGTCGCGCAGCTGCCGCGCTGGGAGGCCGAGGGCTTCGAGCCCGTGTCCGACTCGGCCCACAACGCTGCCCTCGGGCTCGCGCTCGTCGACTCGATCCTCGCGAGGGAGACCGGCCTCGACCTCTCGGAGGGCCCGCGCAAGTGGGGGAGGGCCCTCCGCCGCAAGGGCGGCGCGCGCGTCCTCGACCGCCTCGTCTACGCCGCGAACGGGCGGCGGGGCTGGATGGTGCCGAACCAGTACTGGACGCCGGGCGTCCTCGCGCCGATGGCCATCATGGGCAAGTACTACATGCACTACGGCCCGGAGTTCCTCCCGCCGCGCGAGCTCGGGCGGGCCTGCGCCGAGCGGCTCAAGAAGGAGCTGGGCATGGACGACGCGGGCCTGTGCCGCTTCCACCGCGCCTGGGGCGAGGAGATGATGGGCGAGGCCATCGGCTCCGTCTACGGGCTCAAGGAGGCCTACCTCGCGGCCCTCTCGGTGGCGTCGAGCCGCATCAACAGCCGCAACTCCGCCGTCTACTGGGAGAGCTCGCGCAACGTCGAATTCCTTAGGTCCTATCTCGCCCGGAGGCGCGAGGTCGAGGGCGACGCGAGCCCGGAGCTCGCCCGATGGATCGCGGACTTCGAGTCCGACCCGGCCGAGGCCGCCCTGTCCTTCTGGTTCGAGATGCGCAAGGGCATAGACGAGTCCCTCCGCGACTTCCTATGATGGCCGAGACGCGGTAGGGAGGCGGCATGGGAGAGTATGGCTTCGTGGCCGAGCGCTACGCACGGGTCCTCGAGGGGATCGGGGCGGCGGCGGCCCGATCGGGACGGAGGCCCGAGGAGGTTTCCCTCCTGGCCGTGACCAAGTTCCACCCCCTCGAGGCCGTCGAGGCGGCCTACGCCGCGGGCGCGCGGCTCTTCGGCGAGAACCGCGTGCAGGAAGCGGAGGCCAAGTACCCCGCCTTCCTCGCGGCCCATGCCGACGCGCGGCTCGAGATGATCGGCCACCTCCAGTCGAACAAGGCCCGGAAGGCCCCGGGGCTCTTCTCCCGCGTGCAGTCCGTGGATTCGGTCGAGCTCCTCGCCGAGCTCGATCGCCGCGCGGCCGCCGCGGGGCTGCGCCTGGAGCTCCTGTTCGAGCTGCGCACGGGCGAGGACTCCAAGTCCGGATTCGCCGGCCTCGACGAGCTCTGGGCCGCCTGCGAGGCGGCCGCCGGCATGGCGAGCGCCGTCCCGCGGGGCCTCATGACGATGGCCCCCCTCGCGAGCGATCCTGCGCCCGTCAGGGCCGCCTTCCGGAGGCTCCGTTCCGCCCTCGAGGAGGCGGCCCGGCGCTTCGCCTTCCCCGGCTTCGACGTCCTGTCCATGGGCATGAGCGGCGATTACGAGCTCGCCGTCGAGGAAGGCTCGACCCTCGTCCGCGTGGGGACCGCCATCTTCGGCGAGAGGCGCGCGTGAGCAGGGCCGCCTCGCGCCTGGCCGCGGCCCTCCTCCTCGCCCAGGCCGCCCTCGGGGCCTTCGCGGCGCCGGCGGGGAACGTGGAGGCCCCGGCCGCCCAGCCGGGAGCCCTCCCCCCGGGCTTCAAGACGGGCGCCGAGGAGAATCCCTGGCGCCGCTTCGAGATCATCGCCCTCGGCGCCTTCCCCATCGTCCTGTTCTACGTGGACTGGGGCTTCGACCTGAGCCGCTACGCCTCGGAGGGCTTCGACTCGGACTACGCGCCTTGGCCCTTCAAGGGCGACAACGCCGTAGAGCCGGAGGAGCCGGAGCTCTACCTGCGCATCGCCGTCGCCGCCGGGCTTTCACTCGCCTTCTCCGGGGTCGACGCCCTCATCCATCGGGCGAAGCTGCGCAGGGAGCTCGCCCCCGCCCCGGTTCCCGTCGAGCTCCCCGCTGCCGCGGCGCCCGCGCCGGCCGCGGCGGGCGAGGACCCGGCCGAACCCGGGGGAGGGCCCCCCGATGCCCTCGGCGGGAAGGGCGGCGGGGCCGAACTTGACAGGGGGGGAGAGCCCGACTAGTATTGGCTTCCGTGGTCACGACCCCCAAAACCGCCGATGCGCTCGTCGTCTTCGAGGACGGCTGCCCCGATATCGAGCGCGCCGCGCGCGCCATCGCGGAGCGGCTCGAGGGCGGAGGGCGGGCGGCGAAGGCCCTCGCCGCCTCCTCGGTATCCATCCCGGATATCCTCGCCGCGGGCCTCTTCGCGTTCGGGGCCGAGACCAACGATTCCCCCTCCTACGCGGAGATCGCCCGCGTGATGCGGGGCATCAATCTCGCCGGCAGGAAGGCGGTCTTCTTCGGCTCCTCGGGGGCGGCGGTAGCGCGGCTCCGCGGCCTCTGCGCCGATACGGAAGCCGCCGCCGCCCATCCGGACCTCGTCGGCAAGCGACTCGACGGAATCGCCATCGCCGCCTGGCTCCGCGGGCTAGCCTGACCCGAGCGGCAAGCGAGGTATCCATGCGCGAATCCTTCGACCTCGACGCGGCTATCCGCAAGGTCCCCGACTTCCCCAAGAAGGGCATCCTCTTCTACGACATAACGAGCGTGCTCGCGGATCCCCGGGCTTTCCGCTACTGCGTCGACGCCATGCAGAAGCTCTATAAAGGAGAGCGCCTCGACGCGGTAGCCGCGATCGAGTCCCGGGGCTTCGTCTTCGCGGCCCCCCTCTGCGAGCGCCTCGGCCTGCCCCTCCTCCTCGTGCGCAAGAAGGGCAAGCTCCCCGGCAGGACCATCGGCGCCAAGTACGCGCTCGAGTACGGGGAGGCCGAGATCGAGATGCACGTCGAGGACATACCGAAGGGCCGCGTCCTCATCGTGGACGACCTCGTGGCTACCGGCGGCACCATCGCGGCCGCCGCCGAGCTCCTCCGCCGCGCGGGGGCCGAGCCCGTCGCCGCCTTCTCCGTCATCGGCCTGCCCTTCCTCGACTACGCGAAGGCCCTGGGCGGCCTCCGGATGGACACCCTCATCGAGTACTTCGGCGAGTAGGGGCCCCGGCTCCCCTCGGCCTCCTCGACGCGGGCCGCCCCTCGGCCCGTGGTATCCCGCCTGATGCGGGCCGCGATATCCCGCTTGATGCGGGCCGAGGGAAGGTCCTATAGTTGTCCCAGCGCTCGCGAGCCAATGGAGGTCCGGGATGGTCGAGGCTTTGAGGAAGAACCCGTCGTGGAAGGGCCGGCGCGGCCCCGTCGTCCTCGTCATCATGGACGGCGTCGGCTACGGGAAGCACGCCGAGGGAGACGCGGTCGCCGACTCCAAGATGTGGGCGCTCAGGGCCATGGAGGCCGCCTCGCCCCATACGCGGCTCAAGGCCCACGGCACCGCCGTCGGCCTCCCCTCCGACGAGGACATGGGCAACTCCGAGGTCGGCCACAACGCCATCGGCTGCGGCCGCGTCTACGCCCAGGGCGCCAAGCTCGTCTCCGGGGCCATCGCGTCGGGAGCCATGTTCGAGGGCGCGGCCTGGCGCAAGCTCGTCGAGAACGCCAAGCGCCCCCGCGCGGGCGCCGCGGGCGGCGCCATGCACTTCATAGGCCTCTTCTCCGACGGCAACGTCCATTCCCACATCGACCACCTCAAGGCCATGGTCTCGCGATGCGCGGCCGAGGGCGTGAGGCGGGTCCGCGTCCACGTCCTCCTCGACGGCCGCGACGTGGGCGAGCAGAGCGCCCTCGACTACGTCGAGCCCTTCGAGGCCTTCCTGGCTTCGCACAACGCGAAGGGATTCGACTACCGCATAGCCTCGGGCGGCGGGCGCCAGTATATAACGATGGACCGCTACGGCGCCGACTGGGAGCAGGTCCGCCGCGGCTGGGATTGCCACGTCCTGGGCAAGGGCAGGCAGTTCCCGAGCGCGAAGGCCGCCATCGAGGCCTACAGGGCCGAGAAGCCCAACGTCATCGACCAGGACCTCCGCGAGTTCGTCGTCGCCGAGGGCGGCGCGCCCGTCGGGACCATCGAGGACGGGGACTCCGTCGTCTACTTCAACTTCCGCGGGGACCGCGCCCTCGAGATCACCGCCGCTTTCGAGGAGGAGTCCTTCGACAAGTTCGACCGCCAGAGGCGGCCCAAGATCGAGTACGCGGGCATGATGGAGTACGACGGCGACGCCCACGTGCCCCGGCAGTACATCGTCGAGCCGCCCTCGATCGAGCGCACCATGGGCGAATACCTCGCTGCGTCCGAGGTCAGGCTCCTCGCCATCTCGGAGACGCAGAAGTTCGGCCACGTGACCTACTTCTTCAACGGCAACCGCCAGGGCAAGTTCGACGAGCGCTTCGAGGACTACGTCGAGGTGCCCTCCGACCGCGTCCCCTTCGAGCAGCGCCCCTGGATGAAGTGCGCCGAGATCACCGACAAGGTCCTCGAGGCGATCGAGTCGGGCAAGTACTCCTTCATCCGCCTCAACTTCCCCAACGGAGACATGGTCGGCCACACCGGCGTCTACCAGGCCGTCGTCGCCGGCATGGAGGGCATGGACCTCCAGCTCGGAAGGCTGCGCGCGGCGATCGAGAAAGCCGGGGGCATCCTCGTGCTCACGGCCGACCACGGCAATTCCGACGACATGTACGAGCACGACAAGAAGTCCGGCGCCGTCCTGCGCAAGGCCGACGGCAGCCCCCGGGCCAAGACGAGCCACTCCCTCAATCCCGTGCCCTGCATCGTCTTCGATCCGGAGTCCAAGGGCGAGTACGAGCGCGAGCTCCGCTCCGAGTCGGGCGGCAAGGCCCTGGGCATCTCCTCCCTCGCGGCGACCTGCCTCGAGCTCCTCGGCTTCCTCCCGCCCGAGGGCTACGATCCCTCCGTCCTCGTCATGAAGGGCTAGGGACGGCCGCCGTGATAGAGGTCGAGCTCAAGGCCCGCGTGGCGGACCGCAAGGCGGTGGAGGCGCGCGTCGCCTCCTTCGCCAGCCTCGAGGGCCCGGTGGACAAGCTCGACTCCTACTGGCACGGACCCGATTGGCGGCTGCAGCGCGGCAAGCGGGGCTTCCGGATCCGCGCCGAGGGGGGCGAGAGCGTCGTCACCTTCAAGACCAAGAAGGCCGAGGGGGGGATCGAGATCAACCGCGAGACCGAATTCGGCGTATCGGACCCCTCGGCCTTCATCGAGTTCGCGCAACGCCTCGGCTGCGAGCCCTTCTACCAAAAGCGCAAGCGCGGCCTCCGCTTCCGGGCGGAGCCCTGCGGCCGCGACCTGCCCGGATGCGAGGGCGCGGCCTCGATCGAGCTCGTCGAGGTCGAGGGCCTCGGCGACTTCCTCGAGATCGAGATCCTCCTGCCCGACGAGGACCCCGCGGCGGTGGCCCTCGCCCAGGGCGAGATACGCGGCCTGCTCGCGCGCTCGGGGCTCGGCCCCGAGGACATCGAGCCGAGGTTCTACTCCGAGCTCCTCGTCGCGGCCGGGCTCGTCGCCCGGCCCTGAGCGCCGCGGGCCATCCTTGGCCTTCCCTCGCGATCGCGGGGCGCCCATCGAACCCTGCAGCGGGATATGAAAGAGCCGCCTCGCGGCGGCTCTCATCGTGGGCGCTGCAGGGTTCGAACCTGCGACATCCTGCGTGTAAGGCAGGCGCTCTGACCAGCTGAGCCAAGCGCCCCTATCCGGGCGGCGGGCGCGCGCGGCGCCCCCGAGCCCGAGCAGACGCTAGCACGGGGCGAGCGGCGGGGTCAAGGCGAGAGGCGCCTCTGCTTGCCCGCGCGCCTTCCCGGTGCTAAGATACGGAAGGATTCTCGGGGGAGGAAGGGCTCGATGGAAGTGCTCGGCGTCGGGAACGCCCTCATGGATCTCATCGCCTTCGTCGAGGAGGACTTCGCCCCCTCGCTCGGCATCCACAACAACGCGGTCCTCCACCTCGAGCGCCGCGACTTCGACGCAATCCTTCCCCTCCTCCCGGAATTCGAGGCCTCGGCCGGCGGCGGGGGAGCGAACGTGGCCCGGACGGCCGCCTTCCTCGGCGCCGCGGCCTCCTTCTCGGGCTGCGTCGGCCTGGACCTCCTCGGCGAAAGCTACGCCGAGGAGCTCGAGGCCTCCGGGGTCGAGCCCCTCCTCTCGCGCTCGAGCTCCGAGACGGGGGTCTACTGCTCCCTGATCCGCCCCGACGGGGGGAGGACCCTCATCGTCTCGCCCGGCGCGGCCCTCGACCTCGACCTCGAGCCCCCCCGCGACGAGCTCTTCCGCCCGGGGGCCCTCCTCCTGGTGGACGGCTACCTCCTGCGCAACCGGGCCTACTTCGGCGAGTGCCTCGGCCGGGCGAAGCGATCCGACATGGAAGTCGCGATCGACCTCGGCGGCCAGGCCCTGACCGCCGCCCACCGGGACTACCTCCTCGAGATCCTCCCCGGCAACTGCGACATCCTCTTCGCCAACGAGGACGAGTTCGCCGCCCTCTCGGGCCTTCCCCTCCGCGAGGGCATCGAGCTCTTCGGGAGCTGCGAGTTCGAGCTCGTGATCAAGCTGGCCGAGCGCGGCGCCATCTGGGCCCGCGGCGGCGAGCTCATCGAGAGCCCCGTGCGCGAGCAAAGGCCGGTGGACGAGACGGGGGCGGGCGACGCCTTCGCCGCCGGCTTCCTCGCGGGAAGGGACCGGGGCCTGCCGCCCGAGCGCTGCCTCAGGCTCGGCAACCGCATCGCCGAGGAGGTCCTCGGCGTGCCGGGCCTCGGCGTGGATCCCGAGCGGCTCAGGCGCGTCATCGAAGTCCTCGACCTCTAGCAAGCCTCCCATCCCTCCATCCTGCCCCCTCGCCGCCGACTCCGATTCGCTTTGAAAGACCATGCCTTAAGGCAATATCCTCGTATCGAAGGGCTAAACCTTGTCCTTCGCGGTCAAAAGCCTTATTTTTATGACTAAAGCCTCGAAAACGAGGCGAGCCCGGAGGAAGAAACCCATGCCCGAGACCGAAATAATCCCCATCGAGCAGCTCCTGCCGAACAAGCTTCCCATCATCCCCCTGTCGGGAAGGCCCATCTTTCCCGGCATCTTCACGCCGATCATGATCGGCAATCCCGAGGACGTGAAGGTCGTCGAGGAGGCCCTCCTCGCCGACGGCATGGTGGGCCTCGTCATGATCAAGAACGACTTCGAGAAGCCCAAGGCCGAGGACCTCCATCCGGTCGGCACGGCGGCCAAGATCGTCAAGAAGATCAATCTCCCCGACGGGGGGGCCAATATCTTCATCTCCACCCTGAAGCGCTTCAAGATCAAGAAATTCCTCTCCAAGGAGACTCCCATCGTCGCGGCGGTGGGCTACCTCGACGAGGAGAACGACGACACCGACGAGATCAAGGCCCTCACCCGGGCCCTCCTGGGCGAGATGAAGCAGATCTCGGAGAACAACCCCCTGTTCTCCGAGGAGATGCGCCTGAACATGATCAATATCGACCATCCGGGCAAGATAGCCGACTTCATCGCCTCGATCCTCAACATCGACAAGAACGACCAGCAGAAGATCCTCGAGATGACGGACGTGCGCGAGCGCATGGAGAAGGTCCTCATCTTCATCAAGAAGGAGCAGGAGCTCCTGAAGATCCAGAAGCGCGTCCAGCAGGAGATCAACGAGAAGATCGAGAAGAGCCAGCGCGAGTACTTCCTCAAGGAGGAGCTCAAGGCGATCAAGGGCGAGCTGGGCATGCCCACCGACGCCAAGGGCACGGACTACCAGCGCTTCAAGGAGAGGATCGAGGGCTTCGGCTTCGAGGGGGAGGTCAAGGAGCAGGTGGAGCAGGAGCTCGAGAAGTTCAACCTCATGGACCCGAACTCGAGCGAGTTCATCGTCACCCGCAACTGGCTCGACCTCGTGTGCTCCCTGCCCTGGAAGGCCCCCGTCTCGGGGGACTTCGACCTCGCCAAGGCCCAGGACATCCTCGAGGGCGACCACTACGGCCTCAAGGACGTGAAGGAGCGCATCATCGAGTACCTCGCGGTGCGCAAGCTGAAGAAGGACGCCAAGGGCTCCATCCTCTGCCTCGTAGGGCCGCCCGGCGTGGGCAAGACCAGCGTCGGCCGCTCGATCGCTCGGGCCATGAACAAGCAGTTCTACCGCTTCTCGGTGGGCGGCATGCGCGACGAGGCCGAGATCAAGGGCCATCGCCGCACCTACGTCGGGGCCCTGCCGGGCAAGATCGTCGCGGGGCTGAAGACCACCAAGAGCCGGGACCCGGTCTTCATGATCGACGAGATCGACAAGATGGGCTCGTCCTACCAGGGCGACCCCTCGAGCGCCCTGCTCGAGACCCTCGACCCCGAGCAGAACTTCTCCTTCCGGGACCACTACCTCGACCTGCCCTTCGACGTGTCCAACGTCTTCTTCATCTGCACCGCGAACACCCTCGACACGGTGCCCGGCCCCCTCATCGACCGGATGGAGATCATCCAGCTCCCGGGCTACATCGACTCGGAGAAGCTGGAGATCGCCAAGCACTACCTCATCCCCAAGTCGATGGAGAAGAACGGGATCCGCAAGGGCGCGGTGCGCTACACCCGCGACGCCCTCGCCTTCATCGCCGAGTCCTACGCCCGCGAGGCCGGGGTGCGCAACTTCGAGAAGGCCCTCGACAAGATCCACCGCAAGGTGGCCAAGGCCATGGTCCTCGAGGGCAAGGAGTCCGAGCGCTTCCCCATCGACAAGTCGGCGGTCCAGAAGCACCTGGGCAAGCCCCTGTTCAGGGAGGACGACATCAAGCGCGCCACCCAGCCGGGCATGACGGTGGGCCTCGCCTGGACGAGCATGGGCGGGGACACCCTCATCATCGAGGCGGTGTCGAATCCCGGCAAGGAGGGCTTCAAGCTGACGGGCAAGATGGGCGAGGTGATGCAGGAGTCGGCGGGCATAGCCTACACCTACGCGCGGCACCTCGCCGCGGAGCGCTACGAGATCGGCTCGGCCTGGTTCGAGTCCCGGCAGATCCACCTGCACATACCCGAGGGGGCGACGCCCAAGGACGGACCCTCGGCCGGCGTCACCATGGCCACGGCCCTCATGTCCCTCGTCCTGGGCAAGAAGATCAAGGACCGCCTCGCGATGACGGGGGAGCTCTCCCTGACCGGCCAGGTCCTGCCCATCGGCGGCCTGCGCGAGAAGACCGTCGCGGCCAAGCGCAACAAGATCCGGGACATCATCATCCCCAAGGCCAACGAGCGCGACCTCGAGGAGATCCCCGAGAACGTGAAGAAGGGCATCTCCTTCCATCCCGTCGAGACGATGGAGGAGGTCCTGGCCATAGCCTTGGGGGAGTGAGGGCTCGCGGGGACCCGGCTAGGGCCTGTCGAGGAGCCTCCTGACCTCGTACCCGGCTTCCCAGGGCGACTGGGGATCCGACTCCCGGAGGAAGGCGAGCATGTCTTCCCGCCGATCGGCGCTGGAGAAGCTCCGCTTGTAGCTCCAGGAGTAATGCCCGCCGTCCACCCGATCGTCCTTGGGAGCGGATAGCAGGGAATTCGTGATGGTCATGTAGTCCAGGTACATGATGGCGTGCGGGGAGGCCGCGAAGGGGATGTCCAGGTTGGTCGAGAGTTTGTAGCTCGCCTGGTTGCTCCTGAAATCGTAGCGAACCTGCCGCAGGCGATACGAGTCTGCCCCGTTGCTGACGAAGAAGAAGTAGCCGCCCGCCATGGTCATGACGGTGAAGGTCTTGCCCTTGGTAATGTTCTCGAACTCCACCGCCAGGTTACGATCTATCGTCTTCGGGCCGAAATCGAAGAAGGATTCCGGGTAGTCGAGGACGATCGAGCCGATGACGAGGCTGTCCGCCTCGCTTTCCGGGCGCGGCGCGCTCGCGCAGGAGGACAAGGCCGATGCGGCCAGGGCCGCGAGCGCCGCTAGGGTCAAGAGATTGATTCTGCTTCGTGACATGTACCTCTCCTTGATTCTTGCTTTCCTCGCGGTCTCCGCGGCTCTCGGCGCCGCGTTGCTGAGGAAGGCCTATGCCCGGCATACGCTTGATTCCCTTTTCCGGGACCTTCCGTGCGGGGCTTTCTGAAGGGGATGCGCGCGCTTTATGCTGGTTTCTGTACTTCTGTCCTTTCATTTTTACTTATTTTACGGTTCATACGGTACCATCAGTCTATACACCTGTCAACAAATAGTCGGCGCCGCATGAAAGCCCAGGCGGATACCGGCTTTTTCACTTGACTGTCGAGCGTGACTCGGGGTAGGATCATTTTTAATGTTACTGCAAGTAGTAACATTGGGAGTAGCTATGCAGCGCGTTTCCGCAACGAGGATGGGCCTTGCCCTCCTCCTCCTATCCGCAGTCCTCTCCGGCGCGGCGGCCCAGACGGTAGGCTTGGCCAAGTTCGTTTCCCACCCGGCCCTCGACGCCATCGAGAAGGGCATCGTCGACGAGATCTCGGCCGCCCGTCCCGGGATCAAGTTCGACCTGCAGAACTCCAACGCGGACATGGGCACGGCCGCCCAGATCGCGCGACGCTTCAAGGACGAGAAGGTAGCCCTGGCTATCGGCATTGCGACGCCGACGGCCCAGGCCCTCGCCAACGCCATCAAGGAGGCGCCGGTGATCTACGCCGCGGTCACCGATCCGGTGGCGGCCGGCCTCGTCGCCTCCCTCGATCGTGGCGGCCCCAACGTGACCGGCAGCTCCGACATGACCCCCGTGCGGCAGCAGCTGGACTTCCTCCGCTCGCTCAAGCCCGTCAAGCGGCTCGGCCACGTCTACAACGCGGGCGAGGCCAATTCCGCCCGCCTCGCCGAGCTCGTGCGGGCTTATTGCAAGGAAAAGGGAATGAGCCTCGTCGAGACGACGGTGACTAACTCGTCGGAGGTCAAGCAGGCGCTCCTCTCGATCGCCGGCCGGATCGACGCCATCTACCTCGGCAACGACAACACCGTGTTCTCGGCCATAAACGCCGTGGCCGAGGTCGCCATCCAGCGCAAGCTCCCCCTGGTCACCGCGGACCCGAGCTCGGCCGAGGCCGGCGTCCCCGTCCTCGCGGCCCTGGGCTTCGACTACTACGCCATGGGCAGGGCCACCGGGAGGATCGCGCTCCGGGTCCTCGCCGGCGAGAAGACCTCCTCCATCCCCGCCTACCTCTCGACCGACCCGCGGGACTTCCTCCTCGTCCTCAACGAGGACACCGCCGCCAAGATCGGCCTCGAGCTGCCCGAGGCCGTCCTCGCGAGGGCCCAGGTCCTCGTGGAGGGCGGCGCGGCCCACCGCAAGTGACCGCATGATCGAGGGCATCCTCATCGAGGGCCTGGTCTACGGGATCATGGCCCTCGGGGTCTTCATCGCCTTCCGGGTCCTCGACTTCGCCGACCTCACGGTCGAGGGCTCCTTCCCCTTCGGCGCCGCCGCGGGCGGGGCCCTCCTCGCCGGCGGCGCGGCCGCGCCGGCCGCCCTCCTCGCCGCCTTCGCGGCGGGGGCGCTGGCCGGCTGCGCCACGAGCGCCATCCACCACGGCTTCAAGGTCCCGCCCCTCCTCGCGGGCATCGTCACCATGACGGGCCTGTACTCGGTCGATCTCCGCCTCCTGGGCGGCCGGGCCAACCTCCCCCTCATAACGTTCAACCCCGTGATGCGGGGGAGCGAGGCCTGGCTCGGGCCCGGCGTCCCGCCCGTCCTCGCCTCGGCCGCCGCCTTCGGCCTGGGTGCCCTGGCCCTGGTCCTCGCCCTCGACCTGTTCTTCCACACGGAGCTCGGCATCGCGATCGGCGCGTTAGGCGACAACGAGACCTCGGTCGTCTCCGTCGGCGCTGACCCGACGGCCCTCCGCAGTATCGGCATAGCCCTCGCGAACGGCCTCGCCGGCCTCTCCGGGGCCCTCGCGGCCTCCTACCAGGGCTTCGCCGACGTCAACTTCGGCTCGGGCGTCATCGCGGCGGGCCTCGCCTCGGTGATGCTCGGCGAGCTGCTCCTGCCCTCGAGCCGGATCGGCGTCCAGCTCCTCCGGGTCCTCGCCGGCTCGGTCCTGTTCCGCGCCATCATGTACGCGGGCCGCTCCTGGGGCTACCTCGCGGGCATCACGCCGAACGACTTAAGGCTCCTCAATGCCCTCCTCGTCGTCGCGGCCCTCGCGGCCAGCAGGGGCCGCGCGCGCCTCTCCAGGGACGCGGCGCTCCGTCGCGCCAAGCGCGGCCGGGGAAGCCCCGCCCGCGGCGGGGGAGGAGCCTCGTGATCCGGCTCGAGGGGGTCGAGGTCGCCTTCGGCCTCGGGACCCAGGACGAGCGGCGGGTCCTCCGGGGCGTGGAGCTCGAGGTGCCCAAGGGCCAGCGCGTCTCGGTCATCGGCTCGAACGGGGCGGGCAAGACCACCCTGCTCAACGCCGTCGCCGGCTCGGTGCGCCTCGCGGCGGGGCGGGTCCTCATCGACGGGAGCGACCGGAGCGGTGAGCCGGAGTGGATGCGCTCGCGCTGCGTGGGCAGGGTGAGGCAGGATCCCCTCGCCGGCACCGCCGGCGAGATGTCGGTCCTCGACAACCTCGCGATGGCCTCGCGCAAGGGTAGGCGGCGGCTCCTCCCCGCGGTGACGCCGAGGCTCAGGCGCGAGCTGGCCGAGCGCGTGGCCGAGCTCGGGATGGGGCTCGAGGAGCGCCTGCGCGAGAACGTGAACCGCCTCTCCGGCGGGCAGCGCCAGGCCCTGACCCTCCTCATGGCCGCCCTCGCGAGGCCGGCCGTCCTCCTCCTCGACGAGCACACCGCGGCCCTCGATCCGCGCAACGCCCGGATCGTGACCGAGCTCACGCGGCGCCTCGTCGCGGAGCACGGCCTCACCTCCATCGCGGTCACCCACGACATGGGCCGCGCCCTCGAGGAGGCCGATCGCCTCCTCATGATGCACGAGGGCAGGATCGTCGCCGACCTCCAGGGAGCGGCGAAGGAGGGCATGGACGTCGAGGGCCTGGTCGCCCTCTTCGGCGAGGCCAGGGGCGGGCGGCTCGAGGAGGACGGGGCCCTCCTGCGCTGATGCCCGCCGGCCTCCGGGGCTCAGCCCAGGAGGAGGGAGAGGTCCTCGAGCCCGTCCAGGCCCTCGAGCCTGAGCTGCGATTTCGCGTACCGCGAGGCGGGGCCCACGCCGACGGCCAGCATGCCGGCCGCGAGGGCGGCGTCGATGCCCGCCTCGGCGTCCTCGACGACGGCGCAGTCGCCGGGCTCGACCCCGAGCTTGCGGGCGGCGGCCAGGAATACCTCGGGATCGGGCTTGCTCCTTGAGATATCCTCGCCGTCGGCCACCGCGTCGAAGCTCCCGGCGAGGCCCGTCCGCTCGAGGATGAGCTTGGCGTTCCTGCTCGAGGATCCCACGGCGAGGAGGATCCCCTCCGCCCTGAGCCGTGCGAGGAGCCCGGCGACCCCGGGCAGAACGGCCTCGGGGCCCAGGCCCTCGAGGAGGGAGCGGTAGAGCTCGTTCTTCGCCCGGGCGAGCTCCTCCTTCTCGGCCGGCCCGTAGGTCCTGGCCGCGTCGCGGACGAGGATCTCGACGCAGGCCATGCGGCTCACGCCGCGGAAGGCCTCGTTCGATCGCCGGTCGAAGGCTATGCCCTCCCGATCCGCGATCGCCTTCCAGGCCCGATAGTGCTGCTCGTCCGTGGTCGCCAGCACCCCGTCCAGGTCGAAGATGACCGCCTTCCGCCTCGTCCGCCCGCTCCCGCTCGCCATGTCCCCAGGTTACTACGGCGCGCGGGGGGCGGCCAAGCGGCGGCGGCGGGAAGGCGGACCGCGGCGCGCTCGAGGAGCCCGCACCGAGAATAAAGTTGACAGGCTCCTGGATACCGGCTTAGATTTCGGTGAGCGGTCGCTCGATCTGGACCGCGGCGGGAGGTTGGGAGCGTGAAAGGCTATACGGGCAAGATCCTCCTCGTCGACCTGGGGACGGGCGAGTCCGAGGTGCAGGCGGTCGATGACGCAGTCTACGAGAACCTCCTCTCCGGCGTGGGCCTGGGCGCCTGGTACCTCTACCGGAACATTCCCGCCGGCGCCGATCCCCTCGGCCCGGACAACATCCTCGGCTTCACCTCGGGCCTCCTCACGGGGACGGGCAGCGTGATGACGGGCCGATGGATGGCCGTCTGCAAATCCCCCCTCACCGGCGGCTGGGGCGACTCGAACTGCGGCGGCAGCCTCGCGCCGGCCATCAAGCACTGCGGCTTCGACGCCATCTTCTTCCGGGGGATATCCCCCCGCCCGGTCTACGCCTACGTCGACAACAAGGGCGTCCAGCTCAGGGACGCCTCGGCCTGCTGGGGCCTCGACGCGGTCGAGTCCGAGGAGCGGCTGGTCGCGGAGTGCTGGGCCGCGAAGAAGCCCGCGGTCGCGGCGATCGGCCCCGCCGCCGAGCGGCTTTCCCTCATCTCGGGGATATCGAACGACCTCGGCCGATACGCGGCCCGCTCCGGCGTGGGCGCGGTCATGGGCTCGAAGCGCCTCAAGGCCCTCGTCCTCGCCGGGACCAAGGCCATCAGGGGCGAGGACCCCGAGGCCGTCAAGAACCTGAGCAAGGCCTACTCGCGCACGATGCGCCTGGTCAACATGCCCGCCTTCCTCAAGGGCGCGGTCCTCCCCCTCATGGGCGCCGCCCTGGGCGCCGTCAAGGTCGCCTACTCCCTGGACGGCATGGTCTCGGCGATGATGTTCAAGCGCTGGGGCACGGCGATGAACAGCACCTACGGCATGACCAACGGCGACGCGCCGCTCAAGAACTGGGGCGGGTCGAACGCCGACTATTCCTTCAAGTACTACCACCACCTGAATCCCGATCGGGTGCTGGCCCGCGAGTCGAGGAAGTACCACTGCTACTCCTGCGTCCTCGGCTGCGGCGGCGTCTGCGACATCAAGGACCTCGGCAAGGGCGAGTACGCCCATACCCACAAGCCGGAGTACGAGACCATCATGGCCTTCGGCGGCCTGATGATGAACAAGAACCTCGACTCCATCTTCTACATCAACGAGCTCATGAACCGGGCGGGCTTCGACACCATCTCCGCGGCCGGGGCCGTGGCCTTCGCCATCGAGTGCTACGAGAACGGCATCCTCAGCAAGGAGGACACCGGCGGCCTCGAGCTCCGCTGGGGCGACTCGGAGGCGATCATCGCCCTCCTGCGCATGATGATCGCGCGCGAGGGGCTGGGCGACCTCCTGGCCGACGGCGTCAAGCGCGCGGCCGAGCGGATCGGCAAGGGATCGGAGCGTTACGCGGTGCACGTCGGGGGCCAGGAGCTTCCCATGCACGACCCGAAGATCGACCCCATGCTCGGCGTGACCTACGCCGCCGACCCGACCCCGGGCAGGCACACGACCAGCGGGGGCCTGTACTACTCGACCTCCTTCCTGTGGACCCGCGTGTCCTGGCTGCCGCGCTTCAAGATCCATCCCAAGGCCGAGGACTACGAGCCCTCGGAGCGGGGCGCCCTCGAGAACGTGGCCATGACCTCCTTCAAGATGCTCATCGACGGGGCGGGGGCCTGCTACTACGCCATGCTCACCGGCGTGCCCCACTTCCGCATCTTCGAGTACCTGAACGCGGCGACGGGCTGGACCAAGAGCCCCGACGAGTACATGGAGATCGGGAAGCGGATACAGACTCTCAGGCAGCTCTTCGGGATCAAGCAGGGCTACGACCCGAGGAAGGTCCGGATCCACGACCGGGCGGCGGGGAGGCCCCCCCTCAAGGACGGGCACAACAAGGGCCTGTTCCTGAGGACCGAGGAGATGATCCCCTATTACTGGAAGGCCTGGGGCTGGGACGAGGCGAGCGGGATCCCCACCGAGGCGACCCTGCGCGGGCTGGGCCTCGACGAGCTGCTCGCCGAGGAGGCCGTCCATGCCTAAGGCGAGCCCGAGCTTCGATTACGGGACCTGCATGGCCTGCCGCGCCTGCGTGGACGCCTGCCCCTTCAGCTGCCTGGAGGACAGGAAGACCGGGCTCGAGCGCTACAACAAGGCCTTCCCCGAGATGGCGAGGCCGGAGAAGTGCACGGGCTGCGGGCTCTGCGCCGCGGCCTGCCCCGTCGACGCCATCGCCATGCTCCCTTCTCCCGCGCCGGGCGCCTAGGAGGCCGCCTCCCACCTGCCTCCCCGCAGCTCGAGGCCGTAGGCCCCCTCGAGCTTGCGCGCGAGGCCCTCGCTGAGCCGCCGGGAGGTGGCGGCGAGCTCGGGGGGGATGCGGCGGTCGCCCCGCGCGACGCCGCTGGTGAGGAGGGTCTCGGCGAGGAGCTTCGCGGCGATGAAGCGCTCGCTCTTCTCCACGGCGAAGGCGAGGAAGCCCGGCAGGAGGGAGGCCACCTCCCAGGTGACCTGCTCGGCCTGCGAGTAGCGGCCCGCGTCCTTGTCCTGGTCGGTGAAGCGCACCGGCAGCTCGCGCCCGAGCCCCTCGATCCGCGGGACGAGCCAGTCGAGGTCGAATAGGCCCGTGGCGCAGTTGAAGAGGATGGTGGAGCCGCCCGCCTCCAGCCGCCTGACCTCCTCGAAGGAGATGGCCGGGCCTATGTCGGCTATCGTGCGGGATCCGTCGGCGGCCTCGACGAGGATCCCTCCCTTGACGTCCATGGGCGTGCGGAGGGAGAAGTCGAAGCCGGCCGGGAGGCCCGAGAGGGCGAGGAGGGCCAGCTCGGCGGGATCGGGCAGGTAGCCGAGGTTGTCGACGTTGCCGAGGTAGGCGAAGCGGATCTCGGAGCCGCGCAAGGCGCGCAGGACCGGGGCGAGGACCCGGAAGCACTGGCCGTGGCCCCCGGGCAGGGCCACGACGCTGTCGGGGCGGCCGTAGGCCCGGTCGAAGACCCGCTTGGGGCGGCCCTCCGCCGAGTGGCTGTAGGCCGCTATCAGGGGCTGGACCCCCGTGGCAAGGTCGCAGGGCGCCTCGCCGGCCCGGGCCGCCGGCTCGGCGAGGAAGGGCTCGGATTCGTAGCCGCGGTAGGCCTCGCGCAGCTGGCCGTCGTTGCCGACGCTCGACATCTGGTAGACCGGCAGGACGGGCCGGCCCGGCTCGCCGAAGCGCTCGCGGTAGGCGCGGCACAGGAGGAGGCGGGCCCGCAGCTTGAGCTCGAGGAAGCTCGGGCCCGGGCTGCCGTCGGGATTCACGAAGGCGGGGGTCAGGCCCTTGGGCCGATCCTTGCACAGGGGGGCGAGGGACTCGAAAGAGGGCCGCATCGCCTCGAAGGCCGCTTCCCCGAAGGCGAGGTTCTTCTTCGAGTCGGCGTAGCTCGTGGCCGAGCCGCCGTTGAGGATGCCGTAGGCGGTCCGGCTCAGGAGGGCGAGGCCGAGCTCCTTGAGCTCGGCCCGGCCGAAGCTCAGGCTGCCCCCCGAGGCGCGCGCGGCGGCCGGGGCCTCGAGGCCGAGGCCGGCGAGGCGCTCGCGGGCCTCGGCCTCGGGAAGGGCGTAGGAGAGGGCGGGGCCCAGCTCGACGACGCTCCGGCCGTCGACCGCGGGCACCCCCGAGGCCCGCAGGGGGGCGACCCCGTCGTAGAGCCCGGCGTTGTAGTCGTCGAGGATGGAGAGGCTGAGCTCGGCGTCGACGCCCTTCGCGGCCATGTCGGCCAGGAGGGCGCGGCTCAAGCGGGTCTCGGGCGCCGCCATTCCCGCCTCCTAGAGGAGCTGCGCGGCCGCGTTGGCGGCGCCGTACAGCGAGATCGAGTAGTCCTTGACGATCATGACCGGGGTTCGGGCGAGGATGGAGCGGATGTGGGGGAGGTAGCTCCGCTCGTAGCTCGCCATGAAGCGGCTCCCGCCGAGGAAGAGGGCCTCGTTCTTGGCGGCGATGCCCCCGGCGAGGTAGACGCCCCCCGAGGGAAGGAAGGTCGAGGTCAGGTCGGCGGCGACCCGGGCGTAGAGGCTCACGAAGAGCTCCATGGCGCGGGCGCAGAGCGGATCCTGGGCGGAGCGCGCGGCGACGAGGGCGGGGCGCTCCGGCTCGGAGGCATCGAGGACGGCCGCGGCCCCGCGGCCGAGCTTCTCGCCGGAGGCCTCGGCCCGCTCGGCGAGGAAGGCGAAGAGCTGGGCGATGCCCTGGCCGGAGACTCCCGCCTCGGCCCCGGGGACGAAGCCGTACCTCGCCCCGAGCCAGCGCTGGAAGTCCCTGGTCTCGTCGTCGTAGGCGGGGAGGGTGATGTGCCCTCCCTCGGAGGGGAAGGCCTCGATCCGGTCGCGGACCCGGAGGACGTAGCCCACCCCGAGGCCCGTGCCCGCCCCGACGATGGCCTTGACCCCGCCGCCCTGGGGCTCGGGCAGGGAGCCGTCGAGGTGGGGCAGGCGGGTTATCTGCGCCGGGTTGGCGGGGTCGAGGAGGAGGACGCCGTAGGAGACGGCGGTGAAATCGTTCACGAGCCGGGAGGGGATCGAGAAGGCCGCCTCGATCTGACGCGCGTCGATGCCCCAGGGGGCGTTGGTCAGCTGGATGCGCTGGTCGACGACGGGCCCGGCGCCGGAGACGCAGCAGAGCTCGGGCTCGAGGCCGGGCTTGGCCCGCTTGGCCTCCTCGAGGAATCGCCCGAGCGGCTCGAGGAGGGAGGGCTCCTCCTTGGTTTTGTAGTGGCGGTCGAAGAGGAGGGTGAAGGTCCCGCCCTTCTTCCCGATGAGGGCCAAATTGGTGTTCGTGCCCCCGACGTCCCCGGCGAGGACGACGAGATCGTAGGCCGTTCGAGAGGAGATCATACTCATATGATAGCGGCCGAAGCCGCGCCATGAGAAGAGGCGCTTGCCCCGGGGCCCCGGGGCGCCTACACTGCGGCAATGCGCGAAACGGAAGGCTCGCCCGAGCTCGGGCAGCTCGGTTTCGGGGAGCTCTCGCCGGAGGGCTGGCTGCGGGAGCGGCTCGAGCTCCAGGAAGCTGGCCTCGGCGGCCATATCGAGGAGCTCTGGCCCGACCTGGGACCGGATTCGGCCTGGCTCGGCGGCGGGGGCGAGGCCTGGGAGCGCGGGCCCTATTACCTGGACGGCCTCGTTCCCCTAGCCTTCCTCCTCGGCAGGGATCGCGTCATCGAGCGGGCGCGGAAGTGGGTCGAGGCCATGCTGGCGAGCGGGAGGCCGGGCGGCTCCTTCGGTCCCCCATCCAATCCCGACTGGTGGCCGCGGAGCGTGGCCCTCAAGGCCCTCCTCTCCTGGCTCGAGGCCACCGGGGACGAGCGCGTCCTTCGCCTCATGCTCGGCTACTGCCGCTACCAGCTCTCGCGGATCGACGAGGAGCCCCTCTCCGGCTGGGCCGCGGCCCGCGGGACCGAGAACGCCCTCGTCGCCCTCGAGCTCTGGCGGGCGACGGGGGAGGGCTTCCTCCTCGAGCTGGCGGGGAAGTGCCTCGCTCAGGAGCTCGATTGGGACTCGATCTTCCGAGGCTTCCCCTATCACCGGAAGACCGGCGCCTACCTGCCCCGCCTGCCCTTCCGGGCGGCCAAGGCGGCCATGCTGGCCCTGGGCCGGATGAAGGCGCGCAACGCGTCGAAACGGGACGGCGATCCCCCCGCCCGCCCGGGCGCGGCCGAAGCCGAGCGCCTGAAGTCCAAGCCCCTCTTCCGCCACTACCACTTCACCCACAACGTGAACTACGCGATGGCGGTCAAGCGGCCGGCCATCGAGCTGGCCCTCGAGCTGGCCCGTTCGGGCGCCGCGGCCCGGGGAAGGGCGGCCGCCGGGCTCAGGCGCGAGGCCGCGGCCCGGGCCGAGGAGGCGATCGAGGCGGCCCTCGGGAGCCACGGCCTGGCCCTGGGCATCTGGTCGGGGGACGAGCATTTCTCCGGGCCGGCGCCGACCCAGGGCATCGAGCTCTGCGGCATCGTCGAGCTCATGCACAGCCTCGAGCTCCTGGTCCGCCTCACCGGCGAGGCCCGCTTCGCCGATCGCCTCGAGCTCCTCGCCTTCAACGCCCTCCCCGCGGCCTTCACCGAGGACATGCGCGGCCACCAGTACCTCCAGCAGGTCAACCAGGTACTCGTCACGCGGGCGCGCCGGCCCTGGTACGACAACGGGAGGGAGGCCAGCCTCTTCGGCCTCGAGCCGGAGTTCGGCTGCTGCGCCGCCAACTTCCACCAGGGCTTCCCCAAGCTGGCGCGGAACCTCTGGCTCTCGACCGAGGGAGGGGGCCTCGCCTGCTCCGTCTACGCCCCCTCGCGGGCCCGTCCCCGCGCGGCCGGCGGCGAGCTCGAGCTGGTCCTGCGCACGGACTACCCGGCCTCGGGCCGGATCGAGCTCAGCTTCGAGGCCTCCGCGGCCGCGCCGATCGGGGCCGGGAGGAAGGGCCACGAGTTCCCCCTCTACCTCCGCGTCCCCTCCTGGGCCGCGGGCATGAGCGCCTCGATCCGCGGCGGCGATCCCGAGCTCCTCGGCCCCCCCGGCTCCTTCGCCTTCCTGGGCGCCGGCCCCTGGGCGGCCGGGGACCGCATCGAGGCCGAGATCCCCCTCGCCATCCGCGTCGAGGATCGGCCCCGGGGCGCGGTCGCGATCCATCGGGGACCCCTCCTCTTCGCCCTCGATGCCGGGGCCTCCTGGTCGAGCCTCCGCGGCCAGGCGCCCTTCGACTACCGCGAGGCGAGGCCCCGCAGGGCCTGGAACTACGCCCTCGTCCTCGACCCCGCTGATCGGGCCGCTTCCCTCCGCGCCGAGATCGACGCGAGCCCCGATCTCCTTTTCAAGGCCGGGGCACCTCCCGTTTCGCTCAAGGCGCGGGGACGCCGCCTCGGCTCCTGGCTCCTCCGGGGCGCCCAGGCGGGGCCGCTCCCGCGCGGCCCGATCGACCCGGGCTCGGCGAGCCTGGGCCCGGAGGAGGAGCTTCGCCTCCTGCCCTACGCCTGCGCCCCCTGCCGGGTGGCCGAGCTGCCCTGGAGCCCGGCGGGCCGCGGGTAAAAGAGCGGCCGCCCGCGGGCATCGCGGGCGGCCGAGCCTGGACGGGCGCGCACGAGGCGCGGCCCTCGAGGTCCTACAGCTGGAAGCGGGCGGAGAGGGAGGCGGCGAGGGCCTCGGTGGAGGGCACGTAGACGAACTGGGCGTCGAGGGCGATGAGGAGGTGGAAGGACATGCCGCCATAGAGGCGGAAGACGGGGTCGGTCGCCTCGACCTTGTAGCTGAAGCCCGAGTCGCTCAGGGAGGGCGCGTCGCCGCCCGCGGCCTCGATGGCCGAGGCGAGCTGCTGGTAGGTCGCGGGGCTTCCGTCCTGAGTGATCGTCAGCTCGCTGGAGACGCCCCCCTCCACGGTGGACTTGCCGAAGCTGTAGCCCAGGCCCGCGTAGGGGCGGATGAAGAGGAAGCGCTTGGAGACCTGGAGGGTGGCGTCGACCACGAGCGACTCCCACTCGATCCGCATGTCGGGGTCGCTCGCCTCGACTATCCAGATATCCCCGCCGATGTCCTCGTTGATGATCTCCTGGTTGCCCGCGCCCATCGCGGCGCTCGCGCTGCCCTGCTGGTAGCTCAGGCCGAGGCCGAAGCTGAGGTCGGGAAGGAGGAGCTTCTCCTTGAGGATGGCGACTCGGGCCTGGGCCCCTATGCTCTTGTACTCCACGTTGGCGTCGCCTAGCTTCTCGCCAAGGGAGGCCGGGATGACGCCGCCGGTGAGGCCGACGTCGACGGGGATGATGGGCAGGCCGATCTTGAAGGTCAGGGCCGCCGCCGGGATGGGGATGCCGAGGTTCTCGAGGCCCGAGGGCATCTCCTGGCCGAGGGCCTCGAAGAGAGGCTCGGCGCTGCCCTTGCCGGTGAAGGCCGCCCCGATGGCCAGGCCCGCCCCGAAGTGGGGGAAGCCGCCCACGTAGGCGTCGGACCAGTTGGCGCCGGTCGTGGCGTTGAGGATGAGGACGCTGGCCATATCGGAGGAAAAGTCCTTGAAGGCCGACTCGAAACTCCCGAAGGATTGGGCGGAAGCGAATGCCGCGAGGAGCAGGAGCGCAAGGAGCGCGCTGATCTTTCTCATGGAACCTCCCTGTCGAATGGGATCGACACTACAAGCATAGCTCGGGGAGGCATAAAAATCTAAAATGTCTAATACATCAAATAAAATGCTGTGCGCAAATGAATTACCAGGTCTGGTATTCAGGCAAACAGGAAATCGAGGATCTCCTCGGCGCTCCAGGCCCGCCCTTCGGCAGCGTCGAAGACCTCGAGGTGGACATGGCCGCCATGGTTGGGCCTGCGGGCGTTCATGCCCGTATTGCCCCCCCTGCCGAGGACCGTCCCCGACTCCACGGTCTGGCCGACCAGGAGCTGCACCTCGTGCAAATGGAAGTAGGAGTAGTAGCGGCGCTCGACGGGGTTGTAGATCACCAGCCCGTTCCCGGCCGCCGGCGAGAGCCCGCCGCTCTTCCACTTCGCCGGGCCGGCCCCGCCGCGCCAGTCGGCGGCCGAGGCCACGACGATGCCCGGGGAGAGGGAGAGGATGCGGGGGCCGATGTGGGCCTCGCCCCGGCGATCGAAGCTGGTGAAGAAGACGTCGAGGGCGTAGGGATGGGCGAGGGGGAGTTCCCTGCGCGCGGGAGGATAGACCGCGCCTCGGGCGGCCAGGCAGGGCCTGGCTCGGGCTGGCGCCGCCGCCGCTGCGGCCAGGGCCGGCGGGGTCGGCTGCCCTTCAGCCTGCGCCTGCCCGGCGGCCGGGCTTTGCCCGGCGAGGGCCTCGTAGGCGGCGGCGTAGAGGGTCTCGTAGGCCGCCCTGAGCGGCCGGTACTCGGAGGCGAGCCGGGCCGCCTCGCGGTAGTGCTCGCCCGCCGGTCCGGGAAGGTCCGAGGATTCCACGAAGTCGTCGACGTCCCGGTCGAGGGCGAGGAGGGCGAGGACGGCCCGCCCGGGGGGGAAGGCCCGTGCCAGCTCCTCGCGGGCCTCCCCGGAGTCCCGGGCGGCCCGCGCGAGGTCGCGGGCCGCCAGGCCGACCAGCTCCTCGGGGAGGGCGGCCAGCCGCTTCGGGCTGAAGAGGGCGCCGAGGACGAGGGCCTCCGCCCGGGGCGGGGCGGCGCCCGGGGCTCCGAAGGAGGGGGCCAGGGAGGAGGGCTTGGTCCGGAGGACGGTCGAGCCGGCCGCGAGTGCGATGCCGAGGAGGCAGAGCGCCGCCACGGCCCTGAGGAAGACCGGCTGCCTATCCACGGCCCAGGCCGGTCCCTTCCCGGCCCGAGGAGGCCGGCTCCGGGGCGCGGCTCCTGCGGGAGGCCCGATGGCCGGCCAGGGCGGAGGCGCAGGCGGCGAGGAGGTCCATGCAGGCCCGGGCGTCGTCGAGGGCGCGGTGGGCCCGGCCCGGCTCTATCCCCAGGCGCTCGGCGAGGGAGCCCAGGCGGTAGCTCCGCTCGAGGGGGAAGGCCTCCTTCGCCAGGCGCCTGGTGTCGAGCGACGCGTTGCGCGGCGAGGCCAGCCCGGCCCGCGCGAGCTCGGACTCGAGGAAGGAAAGGTCGAAGGGCGCGTTGTGCGCCACTATAATGGCGTCGCCCGCGAGGGCGAGGAGGGCCGGGGCGAGGGAGGCGAAGCGGGGCGCCCCCTCGAGGTCGGCGTCGGAGATGCCGTGGATGGCCCGGGCCTGGAAAGGCATCGGCATGCCGGGATCGACCAGGGCGGCGAAGGCCGCCTCCTCCCGGAAGGCCGCCGCGCCGCCGGGCCCGCCGACCGCGCGGAAGCGGAGGGCCCCGATCTCCACCACCCGGTCGCGGCGGCAGTCGAGGCCGGTCGTCTCGAAGTCGAGGGCGAGGAAGGCCGTCCCCTCCCGGGCCCAGGGGCGCGGGGCGGTCACGCTCCGACGGCCTTCCGGATCTCGGCCACGATGGCGGAGGCCTTGGCCGCCGAGGCGGCGCGGGCCTCGGCGAGGCCGCCGGAGGCCTCGGTCCGGCAGAGGACGTAGTACTTGATCTTGGGCTCGGTGCCCGAGGGGCGGACCGTCACCATGGTCCCGTCCTCGAGGTACCATTGGAGGACGTCGCTCGGCGGCAGGTCGACCTTCTCGGCGGCGGCCTCGCGGCCCGGCTCCCAGGCCGCGCCGGCCTTGACGTCGCGGATCCGCGCGACGCGGATGCCGCCGAAGGAGGCCGGCTGGGCGCGGCGGTAGCCCTCCATGATGCCGCGCATCGTGTCCATGCCCGTCGGCCCCTCGAAGTACTTGGAGACGCCGCGCTCCTCGTAAAGGCCGTGCTCGAGGTAGAGCTCGTCGAGGCGCTCGAGGAGGGACTTGCCCTTGGAGCGCCAGTAGAGGGCGGCCTCGGCGGTCAGGGCCGCCGCCGAGATCCCGTCCTTGTCGCGGACCTCGTCCTCGACGAGGTGGCCGTAGCTCTCCTCGGTGCCGTAGACGAAGGTATAGCCCTTGCCGTCGGACTCGAAGCGGCGCATGAGGGCGGCGATCCACTTGAAGCCGGTGAGGCACTCGAACATGGTCGCGCCGTACTTGGCCGCCACGCGCGACTGCAGGTCGGTGGTGACGATGCTCTTGATGCAGGCCGGCTTGGCCGGGAGGCGCCCGAGCTCCTTCATCGTGAGGAGGAGGTAGTCCAGGTGGAGGGCGCCGAGCTGGTTGCCGGTGACGAGGGAGAATCCGCCTGCGCCGTCGGGCACCGCGATGCCGAGCCGGTCGGCGTCGGGATCGGTGGCCATCACCACGTCGGCTCCCTCCTTCACGCCGAGCTCGATGGCGAGCTTGAGGGCGGCGGGCTCCTCGGGGTTGGGGAAGGAGACCGTGGGGAAGGAGCCGTCGGGCTCGCGCTGCTCGGGCACGGTGGAGACCGCGAGGCCGAGCTCGCGCATGACCCGCTCGAAGTGCAGGGCCCCCGTGCCGTGCAGGGGGGTGTAGACGATCTTGACCTTGCCGCCCAGCTCCTTGATGAGCCCGGGGCGGAGGAGCTTGGACTTGACCATGGCGACGTAGGCCTCGTCGACCTGGCGGTCGATCATGACCAGGAGGCCCGCGGCGAGGGCCTCGGCGCGGCCCATCGTCCTGACCTCGCTCACGGCGCCCACCATGGCGATGATGCCCTCGTCGTGGGGCGCTATCACCTGGGCGCCGTCGTTCCAGTAGGCCTTGTAGCCGTTGTACTTGGGCGGGTTGTGGCTCGCCGTGACCACGACGCCCGTGTCCGCGCCCAGGAGCCGGATCGCGAAGGAGAGCTCGGGCGTGGGCCTGAGCGAGCTGAAGAGGTAGGCCTTGACGCCGTTGGCGGCGAAGACCAGGGCGGCGGCCTCGGCGAACTCCGCCGAGCAGCGCCGGGAGTCGTAGGCGAGGCAGGCCGAGAGGGCCTTGCCGGGGAAGGCCTTCTTGAGGTAGTCGGCCATGCCCTGGGTCGCGCGGCTCACGACGAGGAGGTTCATGCGGTTGTAGCCCCCGCCGATCACCCCCCGCAGGCCGCCGGTCCCGAACTCGAGGTCGCGGTAGAAGCGGTCCTCGAGCTCCTTCCAGTCGCCGGCCTGGAGCAGGGACAGGACCTCGACGCGGAACGCGTGGTCGGTCTCCTTGGCTATATAGTCCGTGGCCCTTGCCTTGATAGCGTCGTGGTCCATGCGCCCTCCCTCCTCGTCCTCTGCTTCGATTCTAGTGCCGATCGGCGCCCCCGGGTAGCCCGGCGGCGCGGGCCCGCTCAGAAGTAGCGCAGCATCTCCCCGGGCTCGGCGAGCACCGCGTCGGCCCCCGCCGCCCTGAGCTCGGCCTCGCCGCGGAAGCCCCAGGCCGCCCCGAGGGCCAGCATGCCGGCCGCGGCGGCCGTGCGCATGTCGACGTCGGAGTCGCCGAGGTAGGCCACCTCGGCGGGGGGGACGCCGAGGAGCCTCGCCGCGTCAAGGGCGGCGGCGGGATCGGGCTTGCGGGGGAAGCCGGGGCCCTCGCCGCGCACGAGGACGAAGGGGATCTCGGGGAAGAGCCCGGCGACGACCTTGGCCGTCAGGGCCTGGATCTTGTTCGAGAGCACCGCCATGGGCAGCCCCTCGCCCGCGAGGGCGGCCAGGAGCTCCCGGACTCCGGGGTAGGGGCGGGTCAGGTCGAAGCAGTGGGCCTCGTAATCGGCCGCCGACTCGGCCCGTAGCTCCTCGATGCGGGCCTCGGAGCGCTCGGAGGGGGGGAGGGCTTTGGTCACGAGATTGCGGAAGCCGTTGCCGACCATGAGCTTGTAGTCTCCCGCGCCGTGGACGGGGAAGCCCCGCCGGGCGAGGGAGCGATTGACCGCCGCGGAGATGTCCCCGATGGTGTCGGCCAAGGTTCCGTCGAGATCGAATATGGCTGCTTTCATTCGCGTGTATGGCCGCCGCGCGGGGCGCTTTCCGCGGGCGCGGCGGGGAGGGTAGTATCGCCGAAGGGGACGAGGAGCGTCAATGAGTGGGAAGGATAGGGCTGCGGCGAGGGGGGAGGGGGCGTTCCGCGAGCGCTACCGCGCCCTCTACGGCGAGCGTTGGGCGATGCTCGAGTCGGCCCTGGGCTCCCCTCCCGACTCGGTGGCCTTCCGCGCCGCGCCCGGCTCCGAGCCCTACTACCTCGACTCGGCCTCGGTCTTCGCGGCGGGCGCGCTCGACCTGGGCGCGCCCGCCGGCCCCGAGGGCGAGGCCCTCCCGGTCCTCGACGCCTGCGCGGCGCCGGGGGGCAAGAGCCTCGTCCTGGCCTCGCGCCTCCCCCCCGGCTCCCGCCTCGTCGCGAACGAGCTCTCGGCCGATAGGCGGCGCAGGCTGGCCGCGGTCCTCGACCGCCATCTCCCGCCCGAGCTCCGCGCCCGGGTCGATATCCGGGGAAGCGACGCCGCCGCCCTCTGCCGGCGCCTGCCGGCGGCCTTCGGGGCCATCCTCCTCGACGCGCCCTGCTCGAGCGAGCGCCACGTCCTGGCCGATCCGGCCGCCCTGGCCGAGTGGAGCCCGGCTAGGACGCGGAACCTCGCCGCCCGCCAGTGGGCCCTCCTCTCCTCGGCCTTCATCATGCTCGCCCCGGGCGGCTGCCTCGTCTATTCCACCTGCTCCCTCTCCCCCGAGGAGAACGAGCAGGTCGCGGCGCGGCTGGCGGCCAAGGCGGGGGCCGAGGCGGTCTTCGAGGAGCTCCGCGAGCCGCGGGCCGAGCGCCTCGGCCGCGGCCTCATCTTCCTCCCGGACGCTGCCGGCGGGGCCGGCCCCCTGTACGTCTGCAGGGTACAGAAGGCCCCCTCCCGGGCTTAGCCGGCCGGCTGGTCGAGGTCGGCGTCCTTGCCGCCGAGCTTGCGGAAGCGCCCCTCCTTCTCCTCGATGGCCCGTTCCGTATCGCGGATCCTACCTATGAGGTCGCGGACGGCCGGGGACTCGGCGGAGAGGCTCTTCTGGCCTTTCTCCGCGAAGGTGGCGTAGACCTCGGCCCCGAGCTGGGCGCTGAGCTTCTCGACCTGGCTCCGGTACTGGATGATCTCGACCTTGAGGACCCCCATCTCGCCCCAGACCTGGGCCTGGGTCCCCGCCTTCGAGACCGCCTCCCGCGAGGCCGCGATGCCCCGGTTCATCAGATCCTGGATCTTTTCGGAGAGCGTCATGTCCTTGAGCCTCCTCGCCTTGCTCCCACTCTAGCGCGGATCCTGGCCTCGAGCCAGCTTTTCCCGCTCCGATATGCCCGGGTCGCTTCCTCGCGGCGGGCTAAAAAAACGCGGACTCCGCCTTGACAGATGGGGCAATACCTACTATATCCTGTAGTCGTCATAGGAAATCCCGCTATCTATAGCGGCGTCGAAAAAAGACCGATACTAAATCAGGTGCTATATGCGTTGTCCCCACTGCGGCAGCCTCGACGACAAGGTCATCGATTCTCGCACTCTCGCCAACGGCGAGAGCATCAGGCGCCGCCGCGAATGCCTCTCCTGCGGCCTGCGCTTCACGAGCTACGAGCGGATCGAGGAGAAGCCCCTCATGGTCGAGAAGCGCGACGGCCGCCGCGAGCCCTTCGAGCGGGCCAAGCTCGAGCGGGGCATCATCCGCGCCCTCGAGAAGCGACCCGTCTCCCAGCTCAGCATCGAGAACCTGGTCAACGAGGTCGAAGACGAGGCCGCGCTCAAGGGAAAGGGCGCGAACGAGATCTCGAGCGCCGAGCTCGGGGAGATGGTGCTCAGGCGCCTGTTCGGCATCGACCGCGTTGCCTACGTGCGTTTCGCCTCGGTGTACCGCAAGTTCGAGACCATGGACGAGTTCTTGAAGGAGATCGAGCACCTCGCCTCGGCGCCGCCAGCGGCGGAGCCGGAGGCCGGGGCGGCTCCGAAGGGCGGGATCGATGTCTGAGCAGCAGTTTTTCCCCGAGTGGAAGGCCTTCCTCGGCGAGGAGGGCTCCTCCGGGCCGGTGCGGCAGGTGGCCAAGCGCTCGGGCGAGGTGCAGCGCTACGACCGCGCCAAGATCGCCGCGGCCATCGGCAAGGCCTTCGACGCGGTCCTGCTCCGGGGTGCCGAGGCCGAGGCCGCCCCGGCCCGGGCGGCGCGGGTCGAGGCCGTCGTCGCCTCGGTCGAGTCGCGCCTTCGCGAGCTCATGGCCGCCCGGCACCCCAACTCGATCCCCGCCATCGAGGAGATACAGGACCTGGCCGAGGACTGCCTCATCGCCGCGGGCGAGGCCAGGGCCGCCAAGGCCTACATCCTCTACCGGGCCAAGCACGAGGCGATGCGCGACGCCGCCCGCCTCACCCTCGACATCAACACGACGATGGACGGCTACCTCTCCCAGGCGGACTGGCGGGTCAAGGAGAACGCCAACGTCAACTACTCCCTCGGCGGCCTCATCCTCCACAACTCCGGCACCGTGACCGCCAACTACTGGCTGCGGAACATCTACCCCGAGGAGATCGCGGCCGCCCACCGCGAGGCCGACTTCCACATCCACGACCTGTCCATGTTCTCCGGCTACTGCGCGGGCTGGTCGCTCCGCCAGCTCATCGCCGAGGGCCTCGGGGGCATCCCCGACAAGATCAGCTCCAAGCCCGCCTCCCACCTCTCCACCCTCGTGCAGCAGATGGTGAACTTCCTCGGCGTCCTCCAGAACGAGTGGGCGGGGGCCCAGGCCCTCTCCTCCTTCGACACCTACCTCGCCCCCTTCGTGCGCAAGGACGCGTTGGGCGAAGCCGAGGTCCGCCAGTGCATGCAGAGCTTCCTCTTCGGCGTCAACACGCCCTCCCGCTGGGGCAGCCAGGCCCCCTTCACCAACGTCACCCTCGACTGGGTCTGCCCCGCCGACCTGCGGGACAAGGAGGCCGTGGTCGGCGGCAAGGGGACGGGCTTCACCTACGGCGAATGCCAGCCCGAGATGGACAGGGTGAACAAGGTCCTCATCGAGCTCATGATCGAGGGCGACGCCGAGGGCCGCGGCTTCGCCTACCCCATACCCACCTACAACGTGACCAAGGACTTCGACTGGGATTCGCCCAACGCGCGCCTCCTGTTCGAGATGACGGCGAAGTACGGCACCCCCTACTTCCAGAATTTCGTGAGCTCCGACCTCGACCCCGGCGACGTGCGCTCCATGTGCTGCCGCCTCCAGCTGGACAAGCGCGAGCTGCGCAAGCGGGGAGGGGGCCTGTTCGGCTCCGACGAGCTGACCGGCAGCATCGGCGTCGTGACGGTCAACCTCCCGCGCCTGGGCTACCTCGCCCGCGGCCGCGCCGACTTCTACTCGCGGCTCGACCGCCTCATGGACCTGGCCGCCCGCTCCCTGGCCATCAAGCGCAAGGTCATCACCCGCCTCCTCGAGGGCGGCCTGTTCCCCTACACCAGGCGCTACCTCGGGAGCTTCAACAACCACTTCAACACGATCGGGCTGGTCGGCATGCACGAGTGCTGCCTGAACTTCCTCGGCGGGGGCATCGAGACCGCCGAGGGACGGGCCTTCGCCCTCGAGGTCCTCGCCCACATGCGCGGCCGCCTCGCCGAGTACCAGGTGGCGACGGGGGACCTGTTCAACCTCGAGGCGACGCCCGCCGAGTCGACGAGCTACCGCCTGGCCAAGCACGACCGGGAGCGCTGGCCCGACATCGCCGCCTCGGGCGGCCAGGGCTCCGAGCCCTACTACACGAACTCGACCCAGCTCCCCGTGGGCCGCACCGAGGACCTCTTCGAGGCCCTCGACCACCAGGAGGAGCTCCAGGCCTCCTACACGGGCGGCACGGTCTTCCACGCCTTCCTCGGCGAGGCCCCCGAGGACTGGCGGGCCGTGCGCGACCTGGTCAAGGCCGTCGCCGCGAGCTACCGCGTGCCCTACTACACCATATCGCCCACCTTCTCCGTCTGCCCCGTCCACGGCTACCTCGCCGGGGAGCAGTGGAACTGCCCCAAGTGCAAGGCCGAGGCGGAGGAGCGGATCCGGGCCGAGATCAGGAAGCTCGAGGCCGAGCTCGCCGCGGTTTGACGCCAAGAAGACTGGGAACATAAAGGGGAGGAAGATGACGGAACGGGAGAGGATCGAGGCGCGGATCGCCGAGCTCGAGGGGGAGCTCGCCCGCGCGGAGGGCAGGCCCACGGAGGTCTACAGCCGGATCGTCGGCTACTACCGCCCCGTGCGGAACTGGAACGCCGGCAAGCGCGCGGAGTACGCGGAGCGCCTGGCCTTCTCCATGCCGAGGCTCGGCCAGGCCCGGGGCCAGGCAGCCGTCGAGGCGAGGCCCGCCCCGGCCGAGCCCGCGGCCCCGGCCGAGGCAGCCCCGGCGCCCTCCTCGCCGAGGGAGCCGGCGAGGGCCGAGCCGGGGAAGGGCTACCTCGTCTTCACGCGGGCCGCCTGCCCGAACTGCCCCCCCGTCAAGAACTACGTCGTCGGCTCGGGCCTCCCCGCCACCTTCGTCGACGTGGACCTGGCCGAGGGCCTCGAGCTGGCGCGCCGCCACGGCGTCCTCTCGACGCCGACGGTCCTGGGCCTCGACGCCGAGGGCCGGGAGCTCTTCCGCGCCCTCGACCTCGGCCAGCTCAAGGCCGGCCTCGGCGCGGCCAGGGCCTAGGCCGGGGCCGCGCGATGGACGATCGCGTGGCCTTCCGCAAGACGAGCCTCGTCGACTTCCCGGGCCGGGTCGCCGCCGTCCTCTTCTTCCCCGGCTGCGACTTCGCCTGCCCCTACTGCCATAACGCGGGCCTCGTCGACCCGGCGAGGGCGGAGGGGGAGCTCGACGAGCTGGGGGAGTTCTACGCCCACCTGGACCGCCGCCGGGCCGTGCTCTCCGGGGCCGTCCTCTCCGGCGGCGAGCCCCTCCTCCGGGCCGACCTTCCCAAGGTCGCCGCGGCCCTCCGCGCCCGCGGACTCGCGGTAAAGCTGGACACGAACGGCTCCTTCCCCGGGCGCATCGAGGAGGTCCGGCCCGACTACGTGGCCCTCGACCTCAAGACCGCCCCCGCGGCCTACGCCCGGGTGGCGCCCTCGCTCCCCGGGGCGGGCGAGCGGGCCCTCGAATCGCTCCGCCTCCTCCGCGCCCTCGCGGCCGAGGGCCGGCTCGAGTTCGAGGTTCGCATAACCTGCGCCCCTGGCGTCCTCGAGCCCGGGGACCTCGCCGCCCTCGCCGAGGAGCTCGAGGCGGGGGACCGGGTCGTCCTCCAGGCCTTCCGCCCCGGGGGCTGCCTCGACCCGGCCTGGGACTCCCTCGCTCCCTACTCGCCCGCGGAGATGGAATCATTCCGGGAGGCGATCGCCCGGAGCGCCCCCGGCGCGCGGATCCGCGGGCCCTGATCCGCCCGGCCGCGCCTCGCCGGCCGCCCCATTGCCAGAGCGGCCTCGCGGCCCTAGTATCCTCTGCGTGAGCGCAGACGAAGAGCTCTCGGCCTTCCATCCCCTCGTCCGCGAGTGGTTCCTCGGACGCTACGGCCGGCCCACCCCCGTGCAGGCCGCCGCCTGGCCTCGGATAGCCTCGGGCGAGCACGTCCTCGCCCTGGCCCCGACCGGCTCGGGCAAGACCCTCGCGGCCTTCCTCGACGCCCTGTCGCGGCTGGCCTCGGGCGAGCTGCCGGCGGACCGCTGCTCGGTGCTCTACGTCTCCCCCCTGAAGGCCCTCGGCGAGGACGTTAGGCGCAACCTCGAGGCCCCCCTCGCCGAGCTCGCGGCCCTCTTCCGGGAGCGGGGCGAGAGCTTCCCCCCCATCCGCGCGGCCACGCGCTCCGGGGACACGAGCCAGGCCGAGCGGCGCCGTATGCTCGCCCGGCCCCCGGCCATCCTCGTCACGACCCCGGAGAGCCTGGCGATCATCCTCGACTCGCGCCTGCAAAGGGCCATGCTCGGCTCGGTGCGGCTGGTCATCCTCGACGAGGTCCACGCCGTGGCCGGGAGCAAGCGGGGCGCCCTCCTCGCCTGCCAGGTGGGCAGGCTCGCCCTCCTAGCCGGGGAGTTCCAGCGCCTCGCCCTCTCCGCCACGGTGCGGCCGCCCGAGGCCGTGGCGGCCTTCGTCGGCGGCAGGCGCCTGTCCCGGGGGCCTGGCGGCGAGGCCGTCTACGAGGAGCGGCGCGTGGCCGTGGTGGCCCCGCCCTCGGAGAAGCGCATCGAGCTCGGGGTCGAGTGGCCCCAGGCGCCCCTGCCCGCCGAGGGCGAGCCCGACGCGGCCTCGGCCCGCTACGCCGCCATCGTGCCCGCGATCTGCTCGCGCATCGACGCGACGAGCGGCGTCCTGGTCTTCTCCGAGGCGCGGCGGAGGGCCGAGCGCCTCGCCTTCCTGATCAACGAGGCGAAGGGGGAGGGGACGGCCTGGGCCCACCACGGCTCCCTGTCGAAGGAGGTCAGGCAGGCGGTGGAGGCCCGGTTCAAGGCCGGCGAGCTCGACTGCGTCGTGGCCACCGCCTCCCTCGAGCTCGGCATCGACGTGGGGAGCGTGGAGGAGGTCCTGCTCGCCGGCTCGCCCAACTCCGTATCCTCGGCCCTGCAGCGGGTGGGGCGCTCGGGCCACGGCGTGGGCGAGGCCTCGCGGGGCCGGCTCTATCCCTTCAACGGCATGGACCTCGTCCTGGCCGCCGCCGTAGCGAAGGGCTGCGCCGAGCGCGCCGTGGAGGAGCTGCGGCCGCCCTCCTGCCCCCTCGACGTGCTGGCCCAGGCCCTCCTCGAGCTTACGCTCGAGCCCGAGCTCACGCCCGCGCCCGGGGAAGAGAGCTCGGGCGAGGGCCGCTGGACCGTGGACGCGTTGTACGACACCGTCCGCTCCTTCCCGCCTTTCCGCCTCCTTACGCGCGACCTCTTCGACTCGGTCCTCGAGCTCCTGGCCGGACGCTACGCGGGCTCGCGGCTCCGCGAGCTCGAGCCCCGGCTCTCCCTCGACCGCGCGACCGGGAGGGTCGAGGCCAAGGATGCCGCGCGGGCCCTCTTGAACTTCTCCGGGGGCGCAATACCCGACCGGGGCCTGTATAGCCTCAGGCTGGCCGGCTCCCGAGCCAAGCTCGGCGAGCTCGACGAGGAATTCGTCTGGGAGCGCAAGGTCGGCGAGGCCTTCTCCCTCGGCACCCAGACCTGGAGGATAGTCGAGATCGGGAGCGAGGCCGTCTTCGTGGAGCCCACGGGCCCCGATCCCGACATCGTGCCCTTCTGGAAGGGCGAGGCCCGGTTCCGGAGCCCCGAGATCAGCCGGCGGGCCCTCGAGCTCCTCGACCGCCTCGACCCCCTCGACGCGGATCGGGGGAGCGAGCTGCTTCGGCGCGATTACGGCTTCGACGAGGGCGCGGCCAGGGCCTGCGCCCGTTTCGTGGCCGCCCAGAAGGCCTCGGGCCTAGGCCTCCCGGCCCTTCCCGGGACGAGGCGGGTCGTGCTCGAGCGGCACGAGGACCCGTCGCGCTCGGCCGACTGCGCCCGCCTCGTCCTCCATACCCTCCGCGGCCTGGCGATCAACGAGCCTGTGCGCCTCGCCCTCGAGGCCGCCTGGGAGGAGGAGACCGGCCTGCCCATCAGGTCGATCGCCGACGACGACAGCATCCTCCTCGTCGTCCCGGCCCTGGCCGAGGGCGATCCCTCGGAGCTGGCCGCCCGCCTCCTCGGGGGACTGGGCGAGGGCGGACGTCTCGAGGGACTCGTGCGGCGGGTCCTCGAGGGCTCGGGCCTCTTCGGGGCCCAGTTCCGCGAGAACGCCGGGCGCTTCCTCCTCCTCCCGCGGGGACTGCCCGGCAAGCGCATGCCCCTGTGGGTGACGCGGCTCAGGGCCAAGCGCCTCTTCGCGGCCCTGCGGGGCAGGGAGGACTTCCCGGCCATCGTGGAGACCTGGCGCTCCTGCCTCGCCGACCTCTTCGACCTCGAGGGGGCGGCCGAGCTCGCGCGGGGCCTGGCTTCCGGCGAGATCGAGCTCGCCTCGATCCGCAGCCGCCTGCCCTCTCCCCTGGGAAGGGAGACCCTCTGGGCAGAGACCGGCGCCTACATGTACGAGGGCGACGCCTTGGGGGGCCGCGCCTCCTCCTCGGTCTCGGACCGGGTGATAGCAGAGGCCCTCGGCTCGGCCCGGGCCCGGCCGGCCCTCGGTCGCGACCTCGTCCTCGACTACGAGCGGAGGCTCAAGCGCCTCCTCCCGGGCTGGGCCCCCGGGGACGGGGCCGAGCTGGCCGAGTGGGCCAAGGAGCGGGTCCTCATCCCGGCCTCCGAGCTCCCCGCCATCCTCGAGGCGGCGGGGCCCTCCCTCGCCGCCTCCCTCGAGGCCGACCCCTCATGCGGCCGGCGCCTCCTGCGGCTCACCCTGCCCGGGGCCTCCGAGGAGCTCCTCGTCCATCCCGAGCGGCGCCCCGCGCTCCTCGCCGATCCGGCCTCCCTCGTGGCCGAGTGGCTCAGGCGCGAGGCCCTCGTCACGCTCGATCGCCTAACTTCTATTTTCGGCCTGCCCGCCGGCGGGGCCCGGGAGCTCGCCGAGGGCCTCGAGGACGAAGGCCTCGCCGTCCTGGGGCGCCTCGTCGAGGGGGACGAGGCCGAGTACCTGGCCGACTCCCAGAACCTCGAGGTCCTCCTCAGGCGCAAGCGCCGGGCCGCGCGGCCCCCGGTCGTGGCCCGGCCCCGCTCCGAGCTCTTCGGCCTCGTAGCCCGCGTCCAGGGCCTCCGAGGGGAGGGGAGCTCGCCCGGCGATTGGCGAGCAGCCTTCGCCGCCCTCGAGGGCTACCCCCTCGCCGCCTCCCTCTGGGAGAGCGACATCCTCCCCGCCAGGCTCGGCCCCGAGGCGGCGGCGCGGGCCGCCGACGAGGCCCTGGCCTCGGGCGAATGGCTCTGGTTCGGCTCCGGGCGGGAGGAGCTCTCCTTCGCCAAGCTCCCCGATCTCGAGCTCTTCTCCGCGGGAGGGGCGGCCTCGCGCCTCCTGCCGGGGGGCGAGTCCGGGTTCGACTTCTGGGCCATCCGCTCCTCCTCGGGCCTTTCCTCCCGCGAGGCCGCCCTGGCCCTCTGGGCCGAGGCCTGGAAAGGCCTGGTCTCCGCCGACTCCTTCGCCCCCCTGCGCGAGGGCCTGGTCAACCGCTTCGGCCGCGACCTGCCCGAGCTCGGCCGGGCCGCCGGCGAGGAGGAAGGACGGGACGGAGCCGCGCCCTTCGGCGCCCGACGCCGCCTCCCCCGGGCCCTGCGAGAGCGCTGGAGGGCGGGCGCGCCGGTGAGCGGCTCCTGGTTCCGGCTCGAGCTCGAGGAGGCCGAGGCCCGCGATCCCCTGGACGAGGAGGAGCTCGACGCGGCTAGGGTCCGTATCCTCGTCGGGCGCTACGGCCTGCTCTGCCGCGCCCTCCTCGAGCGGGAGCTCCCGGCCCTCCGCTGGGGCAGGCTCTTCCCCGCCCTCCGCCGCCTCGAACTGTCGGGAGAGCTCCTCGCGGGGCGCTTCTTCGAGGGCATCGAGGGGCCCCAGTTCCTCGGGGCCGGCCTTCTGCGCGGCTTCCAGGAGCTCGGGACGAGCCGCGAGGCTCCCCTCTGGCTCAGCTCCTGCGATCCGGCGGCCTCGGCCCTCGATCCCGCCGCCGGCTCTCCCCTCGCATTCCCCCAGCGCGTTCCCGCGAACCGGATCTGCGTCCTGGACGGGGCCCTCGCCGCCGTCTCGTCTCGATCCTATCAGGAGCTCGGCCTCTCCCTGGACCCCGAGGATCCCCGCCTTCCCGAGCTCCTGGGCTTCTACAAGAAGGCGCGCGAGCGGCCCATTTCGCCCGAGCGGCGGATAGCCATCGAGGCGGTGAACGGTGAGGCGGCCTCGCGCTCTCCCTACGCGCAGGCCCTCAGGGCGGCCGGCTTCGAGGCGGACCGGGGAAGGATGATCCTATGGTGAGGAGGGCGCATCGAGCTTGATTCCCCGATGCCGCGGCACTAGGCTTGAGCCATGGAAACCGCCCCCACTGCCCCTCGGCCGCGCAAACCGCATCAGCCGCATCAGCCGCGCCAGCCGTCCAGCTTCGCGGCGATGGCCCTGCCCGGCCACCTCCCCCGGATCGAGGTCCAGCCCGGGGAGCAGTTCTGCGCCCGCAACCCCTACGATATAAAGACCCTCCTGGGCTCCTGCGTCGCCGCCTGCCTCTACGACGACGAGGCCTGCATCGCGGGGCTCAACCACTTCCTCCTCGCCGCGCCCCGCTACGCGAGGTCGATGCCCCTGACCGTGACCGAGGCGGGCCGCTACGGCATCCACGCCATGGAGCTCCTCATCAACGCCATGATGAAGCTCGGGGCCTCGCGCAAGCGCCTCAAGGCCAAGGTCTTCGGCGGGGCCTCCGTCCTCGGCCTGAGCGCGGCCGACCGCTTCATCTGCGTCAACGAGGTCAACCAGCGCTTCATCAAGGAGTTCCTCGAGACCGAGGCCATCCCCCTGCTCTCCGAGGACCTCGGCGGCATCCAGGGGCGGGTGATCCATTTCCACACCGACACCTTCAAGGTCTACCGGCGCTTCATCAAGAAGGGCGCCCTCGAAGGCGTGGTCGCGGAGGAGCAGCGCTACTGGAGGAACGCCATCGAGCAGCCCGGGGAGCGGGAGGGAGAGGTCATCCTCTTCTAGCCCCCGAGCCGCCATCCCCGCTCCCTGCCTTCCTGGCCCCTCGGCTCCTAGAAGGCCTCGAAGCCCTCGTCCTCCGCGTCGGCGACGGGCAGCATGGATCGGGAGCCGCCGCTCCCCCTCGGCGCCGCCCGGCGCGGCAGGGCTATCGCCTTCGCCGCGGCTCGGCCTGCCTCGGCGCGCGGGGCCTTCCCGGGCTCGGGGGCCGCGGGCGCGGCCTGGGCGAGCTTGAAGAAGCCGACCGCGGCGGCGAGCTGCCGGGCCTGGCCCGAGAACTCCTCCGACATGCCGGCCATCTCCTCGCTCCCGCTCGCGTTGGTCTGGATGACCTCGTCGAGCTGGATCATGGCCTTGCCGATCTGCTCGATCCCCGCGCTCTGCTCCCTCGACGCCGCGGCTATCTCGCGGACGAGCTCCGAGGTCCTCCGGATATCCGGCACTATCCCGGCTATGATCATCCCCGCCTCCTGGGCCAGGGCCACGGTGTTGCCGGAGAGAAGGGTGATCTCGCCGGCGGCGGTCTGGGAGCGCTCGGCGAGCTTGCGCACCTCGCTCGCCACCACGGCGAAGCCCTTGCCCGACTCGCCGGCCCGCGCCGCCTCGATGGCCGCGTTGAGGGCGAGCATGTTCGTCTGACGGGCTATCTCGCTGATGATGGAGGTCCTCTCGGCTATGTCGCGCACCGCGGCGGCCGCCTTGGCCACCGCCTCGCTCCCCGTCTCCGCTCCCTTGACCGCCTTCTCGGCGATCGTCTCGGTGGCGGCCGCGTTGTCCGCGTTCTGCTTGATGGTCGCGGCCATCTCCTCGACCGAGCTCGAGACCTCCTCGGCGCTCGCCGCCTGCTCGGTCGCTCCCTGGCTCATGGCCTGGGCAGACTCGCTGATGCTCTCGCTGCCCTGGGCGATCCCGCGCGCGGCGCCCTGGATCTCCGTGACGATGCCGGCGAGGTGGGCCGACATGCCGTTGAGGGCGCGGGCGAGGTCTCCCAGCTCGTCCTGCATGGCGAGCACGTCTTCCTTCACCTCGATGGAGAGGTCCCCGCGGGCCACGGCCTCGGCGAAGACGACCCCCCGCTCGAGGGGGAGGCTGATCGACCTCGAGAGGAGGTAGAGGCAGAGGATGGCGAGGAGGGCGGCGGCGAGGCCGATCATGACGATCGTGGCCCTGATGGCCCTGGCCGTGGCGAGGAACTCCTCCTCGGGTATCGTCGAGATCACCTTCCAGCCGATGGAGGGCACCGGCGCGTAGCCGCAGTACTTGCTCGCCCCCTTGTAGGAGTAGGCCTTGATTCCGGTCTCGTCGGCCAGGGCGCTCCTCGCCACCTCCTCCATCCCCGGCACCTGGTTGATGTTGACCTTGAGGATGATATCCTTGTCCGGATGGAGGACCGCGAGACCCTCGCGATCGATGACCCAGATATAGCCCGTGGAGCCGAGGACGAATTTCGCCATCTCGTCGGTGATCGCCGAGGTGCGGATCGTCAAGCACATGACGCCGATGGGCCTTCCCTCGGGACCCGCGACCGGCGAGGCGATGATGAAGGTCGAGTCCTTCGTGACCTTGTCGATGAGCATCTGGCTGATGAAGAGCTCGCCGGCGATGGCCTTCTTGAAGTACTCACGCTCCGAGACGTCGACGCCGAAGGAATCCTGGGCCGCGGAGGCGCAGGCCCGGCCATCGGCCGCGACGACGAAGATCTCGCTGTAGCTCGACGAGTACTGCGTGCTGGCGTGGAGCGCCTTGAGCTCGGCGCTCAGCGCGGCGGCCGATCCCCTGGCCGTCGGGGCCCCGCGGTTGACCTGCCCCAGGGTCGACGCGACGGCGGGCGAGGCGGCGAGGGCCATGCAGGTCCTGAGGTCGCCCTGGATCTTGCTCTCCGCGAAGTCGGCGAGGCTCGAGGTCAGGGAGCTGAGGTCCTCCCCGACGAGCTTGGTGATGCCGCTCTGCGCGCGGAGCGAGGCGGCGACGCCCATCGCGGCGAAGGGGACGAGAACGATCGCCGCCCCGATGAGGGTTAGTTTTTGGCCTATTTTCATGCGCTCCTCCTTGCTGGATCGCCGGCGGGATCCCGCCCGCCGCCGACCGGATCCGCGGGCCCGCGGGGCCCTGGCCCGTGGGTCCCTCCCGCCAATGCCGCTTCGACGGCCTTGTAGAGGGCGGCCGTCGATTGGGCCTTGTCGAGGAAGCCGTACGTCCCTATCCCCGCGGCCCGTTCTCTGATATCGGACTCGTCGCAGGACGAGAGGAAGACGACGGGCATCGGCCTCATGCCGAGTATCGCCTTGGCCGCCTCGATGCCGTCCATGCCGGGGCCGAGGTCCACGTCCGTGACGAGGAGGTCGATGTCCTCGGCGCGCTCGGCGGCGGCTATCGCCTCGGCGGCGCTGCGCGCCGTTTCGACCTCGTAGCCGCGCAGGGCGAGCTTGCGCCGCTCGTCGAGGAGGACGAGGGGCTCGTCCTCGACGAGGAGGAGCTTGGCCTTCGGCCCCGTATCCGCTGCGTCCCGCATCCTAGGCGCCCGTCGGCGGCGCCTCGAAGAGGCGCTCCGCCTCGATCATCGTGACGAAGCCCGACTCGAGCCTCGCGATGCCCCGCACGATCGCCCGGTCGAAGCGCACGGCGAAATCGGCTGACGCGGCGATGGCGCCGTCGGGTATCTCGACGACCTCCGACACCGAGTCGACGAGGGCTCCCACCGGCCTCCGCGCCCCGGAGCCTCCCATCGCCAAGACGATGATGCATTGGTCCCGAGTCGCCTCGCCGGGATCGAGGCCGAGCTTCCGCCTGACGTCGATGACGGGTATGGCCTCGCCGCGCAGGTCCAGGAGCCCCGCCACGTAGCCGGGGACTCCCGATATGCGGCCGAGCTCGGTCTTCTCGAGCACGGTCTCGACGTCGCGCACCTCGACCGCGCAGCTCTCGCCGGCGATCGTGAAGGTCAGGTAGTTTCCCATGGCCGCCTTCCTCCTCGTCCTCAGAAACGCTCGAAGTCGCCGTCGAGGCCGCCGTCGAGCGGCTTCAGGGCCGTGGAGGCTCCTGCCTTCGCGGCCCGCGGGGGGGGCGCCGCGGCTGGCCCGGGCATCTTGAAGAAGCCCACCGCCTGGGCGAGCTGCTGGGCCTGGCCGGAGAACTCCTCCGACATGCCCGCCATCTCCTCGCTCGCGCTCGCGTTCGACTGGATCACGGTGTCCAGCTGGAGCATCGCCTTCCCGATCTGCTCGACCCCGGCGCTCTGCTCCCTCGAGGCGGCGGCGATCTCCCGGACGAGCTCCGCCGTCCTGCCGATGTCGGGCACGATGCCGCCGATGAGCCGGCCGGCGTCCTCGGCGAGGGCGACCGTCCCGCCGGACAGGGCGGTTATCTCGCCGGCCGCGGCTTGGGATCGCTCGGCCAGCTTGCGGACCTCGCTCGCCACGACCGCGAAGCCCTTGCCCGACTCCCCGGCCCGCGCGGCCTCGATCGCCGCGTTGAGGGCCAGCATGTTCGTCTGCCGCGCGATCTCCGAGATGATCCCGACCTTGTCGGCTATCCGCTTCATCGCCTCGACGGCCTGGTCCACCACCGCGCTCCCCGAGGCGGCGTCCTTGGCCGCCTTGGTCGCCATGCCCTCGGTGGCCACGGCGTTGTCGGCGTTCTGCCTGATGGTGGCGACCATCTCCTCGACCGAGGCGGAGACCTCCTCGGCGCTGGCCGCCTGCTCGGTGGAGCCCTGGCTCATGCCCTGGGCCGCCTCGCTGATGCTCTCGCTCCCCTGGGATACGCTCTGGGCCGAGCTCTGGACCTCGCCCACGACGCGCTTGAGGTTGTCGACCATCCTCTCGAAGGCTCCCGCCAGCTCGCCGATCTCGTCGCCGCGCCGCAGGAACTCCTCGTGGATGGGACGGCTCAAGTCCCCCTCGGCCAGGTACCCGGCGTATTTCACGCTCGCGAGTATGGGCGAGCTGATGGAGCGGGAGAGGAGGTAAAGGCAGGCGAAGGCGGCGAGCAGCGCGGTCCCGGCCACCGCGAGCATGAGGGAGCGGATGGCCGTGGCCGTCGCGAGGAATTCCCGCTCGGGTATCTGCGCGAGGACGACCCAGCCGATCGAGGGGACCGAGGCGAAGCCGCAGACCTTCCTCTCGCCCTTGTACGTGAAGGCCTGCGAACCGGCCTTTTCCTCGAAGATGCGCCCGGCGAGGGTCTCGAGGCCGGCCATGTCCTTGATGTTTACCTTGAGGGCGACGGAGGCCTCCGGGTGGAGGGCGAAGAGGCCGTCGCGGTCGACCATCGCGAAGTACGCAGAGCGGCCGAGGACGAATTTCGCCATCTCGGAGGTTATGACCGAGGTCTTGATGGTCAGGCCGAGGACGCCCGCGGGCTTGCCTCCCTGGCCGGGGATGGGGGCGCCGATGATGACAGTCGCCTCCTTGGTGATCTTGTCGATGAGCATCTGGCTGATGAAGCGCTCGCCGGCGATGGCCTTCCTGAAATACTCCCGCTCCGAGACGTCGACGCCGAAGGAGCTCTGCACCGCCGCGGAGCAGACGCGGCCGTTGGCCGCGACGACGAATATCTCGCTGTAGCTCCCCGCGTACTGGCCGCCCTTGTAGAGCGCCGCGAGCTTAGCGCTCAGCTCGTCGCAGAGGGACCGGCCGTTCGGGGCTCCCCGGTTCATGGCCTCGACCACCTGGGCGAGATCGGGGGAGGAGGCGAGGGCGTGGCTCGTCCGGAGGTCGCCCTGGAGCTTGAGCTCGGCGTAGTCGGCCATGCTGCTGGTGATGTTGACGAGGTTGCCCTCGACGATGGACCCAATGCCGGCCTGGGCCCGGGATGAGACGATGAAGGTCATGATCGCGAAGGGTATGGCCACGATCGCGGCCCCCGCGAGCATGAGCTTCGTGCCGATCTTGAAACGCACAACGTCCTCCTTGCCGGAATAAGGCGTCCCCGCCCGCCGTGGAAGCGAGAGGTTAGCCGCTTTAGGCTCTCGGGCTCATTCCTGGCCAAGGCCTTCCCCGTCGGGTTCGTGCATTCTAGCGCCGAGGCCGGGGGAGGAAAGATGGAGGGAGGCTGGTTTTTACGTAGGGAGGGGGGAGGATCCTTGTAGGGGAAATACCTATGCTAGGCCAGCCGGTGGTCCACGGCGTACTTGATCAGCTGGGCGCTGGTGGCCAGGCCCATCTTCGAGAGGATGCGCGCCCGATAGGTGCTCACGGTCTTGGGGCTCAGGGCGAGGCGCGCGGCGACCTCGGAGAGGGTGAGTCCCGAGCCGACGAGGAGGAGGACCTGGTACTCCCGCTGGGAGAGCCGCTCGTGGGGAGGAAGCTCCGAGTCGCACTCGACGTAGTAGGCGAGGCGCTCGGCTACCTCCTGGGTGATGTAGCGCCTTCCGGAGGCCACGGCGCGTATCGCGTCCACCAGCTCCCCGTCGGCGCTCGACTTCGTGAGGTAGGCCGAGGCCCCGTCGCGGAGGCTGCGGACCGCGAACTGCTCCTCGGAGTGCATGCTGAGCACGATGACCTTGATCCCCGGACGAGCCGCCCGCAGGTCGCGGATGACGTCGAGGCCGCCCCTGCCCGGCATCGATATGTCGAGGACGACGACGTCGAAGGGCTCCTTGCGCGCCAGCTCCAGCGCCTCTTCCCCGCTCCCCGCCTCGCCCGTGACGGCGATGTCGGGACAGGAGGAGGCGATGGCGACGATGCCGCGGCGCACGATGCCGTGGTCGTCCGCGACGAGGACCCGGATCAGGGGAGCCTCCCTTCGGGGGTGAGGGGGATGCGCACTTCGAGCTCGGTCCCCAGCCCGGGCCCTCCGCGGATCGAGGCGCTGCCGCCGAGGCCCCTGGCCCGCTCGCGGATCCCCTGTATGCCGAAGGAGCCCGGCGAGGAGGCCTGGGCCTCCGAGATGCCGACGCCGTCGTCCCTGACCCGGAGCAGCACGGCCCCTCCCTCCTCGCCGAGCTCGATGGCGAAGGAAGCGGCGCCGGCGTGCCGGACGACGTTGGTCAAGGATTCCTGGATGATGCGAAACAGGGCCGTGGAGGCCTTCGGGCCGATGGCCCCCTCGCGGACGGCTATCCGCAGCGAGGGGATCAGGGCGGAGCGCGAGGCCATCTCGCCCGAGAGCCATTCGATCGCCGCCGCGAGGCCGAGCCGGTCGAGGACGGCGGGCCGGAGCTCCGAGCAGAGGCGCTGGACGGAGCGGATAGCCTGGTTCGTCATGTACAGGAGCTCACCGAGCCTCTTTCGCTGCGCCTCCCCGACGTCCTTATGGACGCGGGCCATGGCCCGGAGCTCCAGCTCGATGGCCGTGAGGGCCTGGCCGAGCTCGTCGTGGAGCTCCCGGGCCACGGCCTTGCGCTCCTCTTCCCGCACCTCGAGGATGTGCTGCGCGAGGGCTCCGAGCTCGGCCTCGACGGCCGATAGCCGCTCCTCGCTCCGGCGGCTCTCGGTGACCTCGGTCCAGACGAGGCCGAGCCCCGAGCCGACCTTGAAGGCCCGCAGCGAGAAGCGGCGCTCGGCGCCCTCCTCGTCGTGCAATGACACGCTCGTAACGAAGCTCTCGCCGCCTGCCAAGACGGCGCGATATCGCTCGAGCAGGCCATTCGGATCGCCTTCCCGGAGGGTCCGTATCGGCCCGCCGACGCTGGCCAGGGGATCGAAGGAAGGGGCGGCGGCGGCCGCCCGGTTGAGGTAGCGATACCGGAGCTCCTCGTCGAGGAGGACGCAGCGGTCGGGGATCTGGTCCATGAAGGAGGCGAAGAGGAGCTCGGCCTCGCCGAGCGCCGCGGCCAGAGCCGCGTTCTCGGCTTCGAGGCGGGCGAGCTCCTCCCCGGACGCCGCGTCTCGGTGATCCGAGCGGCGACCGGGCCCTGCATTTTTTGTGCGCATACGAAGCCCCGCTGGGCGATTCCTTTTTGTGCCGCCGAAACGCGAATACGGATACGGCCTAGGATAGCTCGATCGGGGGAGATGGGTAAGGGGTCGCCCGGCGCGATGCCGGAAATGAAAAGCCGAAGCCCCCCAGGAGGGGCTTCGGCTTCCGGTCGGCGGCCCGTTCCGGCGAGCCGCTTACTCCTCCTCCTCCTCCTGGGTCCTGAAGGCCGCGGCGGCCTTGATCACGTCCTCGGCGATCTTGCCGGTGATCGGGGCGTAGTGGTCGAACTCGACCTCGAAGGAGCCCGTGCTGCTCGTCATCGACTTGAGGTCGATCGCGTAGCGCAGGAGCTCGGCCTGGGGCACCTGGGCGTCGATCTCGACGATGCCGCCGCCCAGGGGGTTCTGGCCCGAGATGCGGCCGCGCCGGCCCGAGAGGTCGGACATGACGTCGCCCAGGTTCTTCTCCTCGACGAAGACGCGCAGGTTCATGACGGGCTCGAGGAGGACGGGGTTGGCGTTCTTGGTCGCCTCGCGGAAGGCCCCGCGGGAGGCGATCTTGAAGGCCATCTCCGAGGAGTCGACGGGATGCTCCTTGCCGTCGGTGATGGCGGTCTTCACGTCGACGACGGGGTAGCCGGCCACGATGCCCGCTTCCATGGCCTGGTGGATGCCCTTCTCGATGCCGGGGATGAAGCCCTTGGAGACCG
>ERZ795054.441-NODE-441-length-54614-cov-17.795029_pt1 | contig 54614 bp, 50 predicted proteins | sample MGYA00375138_ERZ795054 | MGnify/ENA primary metagenome ERZ795054 (study PRJEB30183, sample SAMN05720215) | anaerobic digester metagenome | isolation source: active sludge of municipal wastewater-treating anaerobic digesters | place: USA | collected 2014-12-23 ... | reverse complement strand
ATATTATGAGAATAAATATGATAATAATCAGTTAAAGGGTGTTTATGTTAAACTAATTTTTGATTGTCCATAATTACTCAAAATTGATAAAAATCATTTTATTTGAAATAAAAAGCTATAAATTTATTTAGTTTTACAGTAAATTTTGAGACTTAAGAATTTTATAGACTTCACTTTAAAGAAAAAAGAGATAAGCAGGGAATTTAATCTGCAACTACTTTTTCATACCTTATTACATCACAAAGACCTTCATTAAAACAAGAAAGTCTTAGCTCATTTTCTGTTAACAAAGTTATTTTAGAACTACCATTATTATTAATCCCATTTGGGTTTGGATTATAATTAAGATTAAGTATATTGCTATTAACCACAGAAAATGTTCCTGTATATTGATAGTTTTGTAGTAAATGAATAAAAGTATTATCACTATTATAGGTAATAATATCTCCATTTTCGTAAGCCATATAAAGTGGCATGTCATTTTCATCAAAGACATCATGTATATAAATTCCTTTGAACTGCCACGAACCTATTAATTCTTCTTGAAAGGAAGTTTCTTCTGTTGTTTCATTTTTTGAACAACCTATTAATGTTGTTACCAATAAGAGTATTAAAATATTTTTTTTCATGATTTCATGTTATTATTCTGCAATTATTACTCTTTGAGAAAAACCACCTTCATTGGTAAATAAATTAACAACATAATTATTCCCACTATCCAAATGTAAATTTTTAATAGTAAACTCATTATTTTCAAAAACATTACTATAAATCTGCGTGAGCAGATTTCAAAATAAACTTAGCTATAAATAAATGTCAATTATGACAATCCGGATTAGCCTGAACGACCAAACTTGTTGTGTTTGGTGAAATATACGGAATATCAAGTCCCATACCTCTGACAATAAATAAACTCCCGATGAGTATTACAACAATGGGTATTAATTTTTGAATACGGTTTCGAACTGGAACTGTAATGAAATTAGAAATAAGTACAACAGCACTCATCATAGGAATAGTACCAATTCCGTATAAAACCATATAAGCAACACCTAAAAGCTCACTTTGCATAGCAATAGCTCCGAAAAGAGCCGCATAAACCAATCCGCAAGGTAGAAAACCATTTAATAATCCGATGGTAAATAAGGCATCCGGAGATTTTCGTTTGAACTGTGCCCCTAAATGACTTTTAACTTTAGAAATTAATTTATAAATTGGTTTTGAAAAATTATATTGAACTAATTTTTTTTCAGGTACAATCACAAATATAATCATCATGATTCCCACGAAAATAGATAATTTTTGTTGGAATCCGGCTAAGAAAAGTCCTTTGCCAAGAATGCCAAAGAACAAACCCAACATACCATAAGCCGTTAATCGACCTAAATGATAGAGTAAAATTTGAAAAACTTTTTTTGTTTGATTACTTCTATCAATAGGAAGCATCATGGCAATCGGACCACACATCCCAATGCAATGAAAACTACTTATTAATCCAAAAAGTAATGCGGTATAAAGCATGAAGTTAAGGGTTATAGGTTAAGGGCAATTAATATACCCATTACCATTTAAAAATATATTGTTTTTTTGTTTAAAAATTCTTTCCCATCATAGGTCCAATCTAAAGAAATGTCCCAACGACCGCCAACCAAATTACTTTTAGGTATGAGCAAATGTGGACCGGATAAAGAAATCGGAACTTCAAAATCCAGCTTTTGGTTAGACGGTCTATAGAGGGACACTTTTCCGGTAACTTTAGTTAAATCTAAATCGGATGGAAAAGTTATATTTATTCCTTCTTCTGAGGTGCTTATACTAATTTTTTCAGTCATATCAATTGCATTTTGCTCTTTTGTCATTTGGTTTTCAAATTTGAGCTCTTGCTTATAATATTCTTCTACTACTAATTCATTGTCATATTGGCTGTCTGATTGCACTTTGAATACAAAATACAAGATGAAAGTTATGAATAAACCAAATGCAATGACAATTCCTGTTCCCCAATTTATTTTCATTTTTTATTTTTTTTTATTTTACATCGGATAAAGTCCGACGAATGTTAGCTAAAGCAAAGATTATTAATTAAAACTTCTTGGTCCCATAAAGTTTGTGGTGGCAGTTTCAATTAAATTTTCACCATCATATACTTCAATTTTTAATTTAATTTTATCCCCTTCCAAATAGGCCGGATTAATTTCAATAAATAATGTTCCTTTTGCAATTCCGTCTGCTTTAACTTTAACTTCAGCATTTCCTACCAGTTTTATTGTCCCCTTAGGTTCAATTAATTTAAACGTAACGTGATTAAACTCTTTAGTTGTTTTATTTACAATTTTATAAGTATAAACATTACTGATATTCTCTCCTTTATGTTCAAATAATTGTCCAGGTAAGCGTAAAATTGTAGCTTCTACATCATTTCGTAAAAAAAGCATTCCTATTAAAACACCAATTAAAATAGTTAATACAGCGGCATAGCCTTTCATACGAGTAGTAAACTGAAATTTTTCTTTCTTTACAATTTCATCTTCACTGGCATAGCGTATTAACCCTTTAGGCAAACCAACACTTTCCATAATGGTATCACATTCATCAATACAAGCAGTGCAATTGATACATTCTAATTGCGTACCGTTTCTAATATCTATACCGGTTGGACAAACATGCACACAAAGTTTACAGTCTATGCAATCTCCTTTTCCGGTAGATGCTCTATCTTCTTGTTTATTAAATTTGGCACGACCCAACTCTTTTTCACCACGAACATGGTCATAAGACACATTTATGGATTTGTTATCTAATAAAACTCCTTGCATTCTTCCGTAGGGACAGGCAATAATACATACTTGCTCTCTAAACCAAGCAAAAACAAAATAAAAAACGGCAGTGAATATTAATAATGCAATTAATGTACTAGTATGTAATGCAGGACCTTCTTTAATCATTAACAACAAACGGTCACTACTTACTAAATAGGCTAAAAAAACATTGGCTATTATGAATGAAATGATAAAGAACACAATCCATTTAGTAACTCTTTTTCGAATCTTTTCTGCGTTCCATTCTTGTTTTTGCAACCGAATTTGTGCACCTCTATCTCCATCTATCCAATATTCAATTCTTCTGAAAACCATTTCCATAAAAATAGTTTGTGGACAAAACCACCCACAAAAAATTCGTCCGAAGGCTACGGTAAATAAAGCTAACCCAACAACTCCAATTATCATGGAGATTACAAAGAGGTGAAAATCCTGAGGCCAAAAAGGAAAACTTAGAATATTAAATCGTCTTTCCAATACATTAAACATCAAGAACTGATGTCCATTTATTTTTATAAAAGGAGCAGACAATAAAAAAGCCAGAAGAAAATAACTCAATAGCTTTCTTTTATCATAAAAAGGTCCTTTGGGTTTCTTTGGAAAAATATAAGACCGTTTTCCTTCTTTATCTATTGTTGATATACTATCTCTAAAACTATCGTCTTTTATATTTGACATTTCATTTGTTTGTTAAATTTGCAAATCCCGACTAAATCGGGATTTGCAGAAAATAATTTTAATTTTGAGCTACAACTTTATCAGTTGTTTTTGTTGAATCAATGGGAGTCTCAATTGCTCCTTCCGCTTTTGGAGCATTTTCATCAACCCAAACATCACCTTCAGCAGCTTTTGCATCTATAGGATTAGTTCCTTGAAGTGAAAGCACATAACTAGCTACTTTCTGTAAATCAGAAGGTTTAATTATTGCTTTCCATGATACCATTCCTTTACCTTCACGACCACCTTCCATTAATGTATTAAATACATTTTTAATTCCTCCACCTAAAATCCAATGTTCGTCTGTTAGGTTAGGGCCAATAGCACCACCACCATCAGGTCTGTGACATGCTACGCAATTCGTTTCATATATTTTTTTACCTTCTGCTAATGCACCGGCATCTGTCAATAAGGTAACTTTATCTTTATCTAATAAATCAGGAGCAGTTAATTTATACTTTTCAACTTCAGCTCTTGCCACTGCCATCTCAGTTTCAAATTCTTCAGCTTGCGTATAATCTCCCATAATATGAAAGCGAATAGTATAAACAATTGCAAAAATTATAGTAATGTAAAACAATCCTACCCACCAAGGTGGTAAAACATTATCAAGTTCTTTGATACCGTCATAATCATGGTCAAGCAAAACATCATGTTCTTGTTCCATTTCCTTAGAACGGGTTAATTTTTGAACTATTCCCTGATAGAACTTGCCTTCGGTAAATGGCAAAGATTGAGCTTCTTCTAATTGTTTTTTCTGTTCATCTGTCAATAAATGATAAGTTACTTTATCCACAGCACTAACAACAATTTCAATGGCTACTAATAAGAATAAAAATACTCCTAAAAATAAAGCAACCATTGGGAATTTAATAAAGGCAGGTTGATTACCTGAATCGATAAAATATTCCATTGCCCCCATTACGATGGCGAAAATCAATGGAACTCTAACGTATGATGGAATTAATTTTTTCATAAGTATGATGTTTATTTTGGTATTTAATTATCCTTAAAAGGAAGTTCGCTTAATTCTTTGATTGTTTCTTTTTTGTATGTCATTGCATAAATAAAATAAGCAACAAAAACTACAAAGAAGATAGAAAGAGAGATTATCGGGTATATTTCAATACCGTCACTATCCATAGTATGTTTAACAAACTTTAGCATAACTTCTATTTATTTTGTGCAGTTTCTTTAACTTTCAAATCTTTACCTAAACGTTGTAAATAAGCAATTAAGGATACAATTTCTCTATTTTTCATTGGTACAAATTCTTCTCCTCTTGTTGCAGCAGCTTTTTTACTTTGCTCATATGATTTCACAAAATCAGGATCTGAAAATAAATTTTTCTCAATCGCTGAGGCTTGTTCGTCCATATGTTTTCTAGCATTTTTAATTTCATCATCAGTATAAGGAACACCTAATGTAACCATTACCTCCATTTTCTTTTCAATATAAGAAACATCCATTGCTTTATTATCATACATCCATTTGTAGCCTGGCATAATTGAACCCGGTGATGTGCTTTGTGGATCCCACATGTGGTTAAAATGCCAATTGTCATTGTATTTACCTCCAACTCTTTTCAAATCCGGACCTGTACGTTTTGAACCCCATAGGAATGGATGATCATAAACATATTCTCCAGATTTTGAATATTCTCCATATCTCTCCACTTCTGAACGGAATGGACGTATCATTTGTGAGTGACAATTATTACAACCTTCACGAATGTATAAATCTCTACCTTGTAATTCTAAAGGTGAGTAAGGTTTTACTGCAGCAATAGTAGGTATATTAGATTTTACAACTAACATCGGAACAATTTGAACGATACCACCAATAGCAACAGCAACTGTGGTTAATAGGGTAAATTGAATTGGTTTTCTTTCTAACCAAGCATGCCATCTTTCACCTTTAACTTGATGAGGACTTATTTTAGTTAAAGCAGGTGCTTCTGCCAATTCATTTTCAACCGGTGAACCAGCCATAACTGTGCGTGCCACATTATAAACTAAAACAATAATTCCAACAAAATATAAGGTACCACCAATTGCTCTCATCCAATACATTGGCATAATCTGCGTCACAGTTTCAAGGAAGTTACCATATACTAATGTTCCATCCGGGTTAAATTGTTTCCACATAGAAGCTTGTGTAAAACCAGCAACATACATTGGAAGTGTATATAAAATAATACCTAATGTTCCAATCCAAAAATGGAAATTGGCTAATTTAGTAGAATATAAATTTGTTTTTGTCAATCTAGGGAATAACCAATAGATCATACCAAACATGATAAATCCATTCCATGCTAATGTTCCAACGTGAACGTGAGCAACAATCCAATCCGTAAAGTGTGCAATAGCATTTACATTTTTTAACGAAAGCATTGGTCCTTCAAAAGTAGACATACCATAACCTGTAATTGCAACTACGTAGAATTTTAATACAGGTTCCGTTCTAACTTTATCCCAAACCCCACGAAGTGTTAATAGACCATTAATCATACCACCCCAAGACGGAGCAATTAACATCACAGAGAATACAACTCCTAAATTCTGAGCCCAGTCCGGTAAAGAAGAGTATAATAAATGGTGAGGACCAGCCCAAATGTAGATGAAAATCAACGACCAAAAGTGAATAATTGACAACCGATAGGAATAAACAGGACGATTAGCCGCTTTTGGAACAAAATAATACATTAAACCTAAAATTGGAGTTGTAAGAAAAAATGCTACTGCATTATGTCCGTACCACCATTGTACTAAAGCATCTTGAACACCAGCGTAAACAGAATAACTTTTTAAAGCAGATACTGGAATTTCAAGATTATTAAAAATATGTAATAATGCAATCGCAATAAATGTTGCTAAATAAAACCAAATGGCAACATAAATATGACGTTCTCTCCTTTTAATAATTGTACCTATCATATTTATACCAAAAGCAACCCAAACAATTGCAATTGCAATGTCAAAAGGCCATTCTAATTCAGCATATTCTTTCGAAGAAGTAAATCCTAAAGGTAATGTTATTGCGGCTCCTAAAATGATTAACTGCCAACCCCAAAAATTAAATTTACTTAAAAAATCACTGTACATTCTTGCTTTAAGTAGTCGTTGCAAAGAGTAATAAACTCCTGCAAATACCCCATTACCAACGAAAGCAAAAATAACTGCATTGGTGTGTAAAGGTCTCAAACGTCCATAACTTAACCACGGAATTCCGTCTGTCAGATTTGGAAATAAATATAAGAAAGCTACTAAAAGCCCTACTAACATTCCTATTACACCAAATGCTATTGTGGCATAAAGAAAGTTTCTTACAATTTTGTTGTCGTAATAAAATTGTTGCTTCTCCATAATTAAACTTGTTTTTCTTCTAATGTTTGTATTTGATTTTTGTTTGGATTTTTGTTTGGATTTTTTTTCACTTCATCGTCAAAAAGCATTCTAACGGATGGTGTATAATCATCATCATATTGTCCACTTTTAACCGCCTTGATAAAAGCTATCAAAAAAATTAAAGCCACCACAATACTGACGGAAATTAATAGGTAAATTACACTCATATTTTAAATTTCGTTAACAAAAGTAGTTTTCTTGGTTTTTATATAATATGATATTTGTCATATCTTAAATTTTTCATAAAATTATTTAATCCGTGAATAAACATTGGTAACAATTGTTACAAAACTAACTATTGTTATTGTGCTCAAAGGCATAATTATAGCGGCAACAATTGGAGAGAGATTTCCAGTGACAGCAAAACTCAATCCGATAAAATTATAAATTAAAGACACTCCAAAACTCATGTATATCGTTTTCATGGCATTTTTTGAATACTGCATAAAAAAGCCTATTTTTTCAAATTGAGATGCATCTAAAATACCATCACAAGCCGGAGAAAAAACATTTACATTTTCAGAAATAGAAATCCCCACATTACTTTGTGCTAAAGCACCGGCATCATTTAAACCGTCTCCAACCATCATTACATTACAACCCTCTTTTTGAAGATTTTTTATAAAGTTAAGCTTTTGTTCCGGTTTTTGATTAAAAACAATCGTAGAATTTTTAGGCAACATTTTTTCTAATATTTTACGTTCTCCATCGTTATCACCAGATAATACTACTAAATCATATTTTTTAGCTAAGTTCTCAAATAAAAATTCTAACCCTTCTCTATATTGATTATTAAAAATATAGCTTCCCTTATATGCACCATTTATTTCAACATGAACTTTGGTTTTCTTATGGGTATTTTCACTCATATGTGCAAGAAATTGAGATGAACCTAATTTTATCGTCGTATCCCCAAATTTAGCAAAAATTCCTTTTCCTATAATTTCTTGAAATTCATTTTGTTCCATTCTTTCTTGATTTGGAATAAAATCATACAATCTCCTACTTAAAGGATGATTGGAACCTCTTAATGTATTTTTCAATAATTTTAATTCGTCTGAAGTAAATTGAGCACCTTCATAAGTAATGGAAGTCTTTTTATTGGTTGTTATGGTTCCTGTTTTATCAAATACAATCGTATCCACTTTGGCTAATTGTTCAATCACCGTTGCATTTTTAAGATATAATTTTCGTTTACCCATTATACGTAATACATTTCCCAAGGTGAAGGGAGCCGTTAGAGCTAAAGCACAAGGACAAGCAACAATTAAAATGGCGGTAAACACATTGAAAGCAGTTGTCACATCAATAAAAACCCAATATAAAAAAGAAACAATCGCTAATAACAATAAAGCGGGAGTAAAATAGCGACTGATTTTGTCGGTGACCGTTTTGTGTTTGATTTCAACTTTCTTTTGGAATACATCGTTGCTCCACAATTGCGTTAGATAACTTTGAGAAACAGAAAAAAGGACTTCCATTTCAATGACTTTTCCCATTTGCTTTCCTCCTGCAAAAATTTTATCGCCCGATTTTTTTTCAATGGCAATAGCTTCACCGGTTACAAAACTGTAATCGATAGAAGCTTTTTCTGATATTAAAATACCATCAACGGGTATTAGTTCCTGATTCCGAATTAAAAGTCGTTCCCCTTTTTCAATATCATAAACTTGAACCGAAGTTTCGGTTCCATCCGATAAAATCTTTGTAATTGCAATAGGAAAATAAGATTTATAATCGCGTTCAAAGGATAAAAAATCATAGGTTTTTTTCTGAAATAATTTCCCCAAAAGCATAAAGAAAATCAAACCGGTCATGCTGTCAAAAAATCCTTGTCCGTAACCAAAAACGATATCTACAGTGCTTCTAACAAACATCACTACAATCCCTAATGCAATCGGAATATCAATATTTAATAAACCTGATTTTATGCTTTTCCATGCTGAAACATAATAACCGGAAGCTGAATATAAAAAGGAAGGAAGTGACAAAGCAAAAATCAACCAACGAAAAAATCCCCTATATTGGTTAATCCAAAATTCTTCCACTTCAAAATATTCCGGAAAAGAGAGCAACATGATATTTCCGAAACAGAAAAAAGCAATACCTATTTTATAAATTAAACTGCGATCAACAAGTTTTTTACCTTGTTCATAATTTTCAAGACTGATATAAGGCTCATAGCCAATTGAGCAGAGTAATTCAACTATTTTTTTAAGTGTCGTTTTTTCAGGATTGAATGTAACTCTTACTTTCTTTTCAGGAAAATTAACCTGGGAGGTACTAATTCCTGATTGAAGTTTTTGTAGATTTTCCAAAATCCAAATACACGAACTACAATGTATATGAGGAATATAAAGTGAAACAATATGTGTTGTATCCTCTTGGAATTCGAGAAGTTTTGCAACAATTTCTTCATTGTCTAAAAAATCATATTTACCTTGAATGTCTAGTGGCGTTGCACCCGGAGCTGCCTGAAAATCATAATAACACGTTAAATCATTTTGACTTAAAATTTCATAAACCGTCTTACAACCGTTACAACAGAAACTTTTCTCATCAAAAATAATCTCTTCTTTTTTTATTATTTCATTACCACAATGGAAACAATTTCCAATGTCCATAATTTGCTCAATTTACCTATTGCAAATATGAAAAAAGGTTGAAATTAAAAACATGATAATTGTCATATTTAATTATCTTTGTAAAACCAAATAATTAATACACGATGAGCAAGTGTGAACATTGTATCGTCAGAGAATTCAGTTCGCTGAAAGCTTTGAATAAAGATGAACTACTCAAAATTGCAAGTTGCAAAACTTCATATACTATCAAAAAAGGGGAACCTATTTTTGAAGAAGGCGAATCTGTGAATGGCATATATTGTATAAAAGATGGTGTTTGTAAACTTTCTAAACTAAGTGCAAACGGAAAAGACCAAATTGTAAAATTGGTTAAATCAGGCGAATTATTAGGACAGCGTTCGATGATTAGTGACGAACCAGCCAACTTAAGTGCAGTTGCCTTAGAAGACATGGAAGTTTGTTTTATTCCGAGAAGTGAAGTTTTACAGTTTTTTAATAACAACAACCAATTTTCGATGAACATTATGAAGTCCATTTGTGGTGATTTAAAAGAATCTGATGACCACATGGTTTCTATGGCTCAAAAAACGGTAAAAGAACGTTTAGCTGAAACTTTACTCTATTTAGAAGATACCTTTGGGAAAAATGAAGATGGCTCGCTTCATATTCAACTTTCCAGAGAGGAATTAGCGGGTATGATTGGTACTGCAACAGAAAGTTGTATTCGATTATTGTCGGAATTTAATAAAGGAGGAGTAATTGATTTGAATGGAAAAAGAATCAGTATAACTGACCGAAATAAATTGAAAAGATTGTCGGAATAAATAAGCCCATTCGTATTGTGAGCGAATGGGCTTTTTTTTCAACTTTAAATAATATATTAATTTCTAACTAACTTTATGGTTTGAACTGCAGTGTTTGTTTTCACTTTCGCAAAATAGATTCCAGAAGTTAAAGCAGTTGCATCAATAGTTGCCAAATTACTTGAAATCAATTTATCAACTATTATTTTTCCTGTTACATCAACAATTTGTATTTTTTCAATTGAATCATTTTCAATTGAAAAATTCCACACATTTTGAGACGGATTTGGATAAACTTTTGCTTTAGAAGTTGTAAAATCGCCCACACTAAGTGTTGCAAAATTATACTCTCCGGTTAATCGATTGAAAGTTACATTATATGTTCCGGCAACGGTTGGAATATTTGAACCGTTTTGTGTTCCAGAGCCTGCCGGGAAATCAGTACTTCCCCAATTAGTTGCCCACGATGCATTTGTTCTGAATTTAACAAAGCCATCAACTAATGTAATGTTTTCAAGTGTGAAAGTAACACCACCATCAAGTGATTGTAAAGGAATATCTGTTTCCCAACCTTGAGCACCATCTCCAATGATAGAAACCGGAACTTGAATAAACGTGTAATTTAAACCACTATAATTAAAAGTGACATTGTAAAATCCTGAAGTTAAAGGAATATTGCTTCCACCGGGAACAGCTTCACCAGATGGAAAAGTAGTTCCACCCCAGTTTACTTCCCATGAATTATCTTTACGAAATTTAACTTCATTTGCTATGAATTGGTAGTCATCTTTGGTGTACAGAATTCCGTCAAAAGTTGTCAAAGCAACACTTTCAGTCCATTCATTAAAACCACCTATCATACCAATGTTGTCAAAAACAGATTCTACTTGTGTAAATATGTAATCACCTGTTTCTTTATTAAAAACGACATCATATGTTCCCATTGGTACAGGGATATCTGCCCCATTTTGGACTCCAACTCCACTTGGAAAAGTTGCAGCTCCCCAATTTACAGCCCAATCATTGTCTTTTCTGAATTTAGCTCCACCGGATACCGGAAAATTTTGTGATGTTACCGTATAAATAATACCATCCGATGTATTCATCGGAACATCAACAGACCAATCGGTAAACTGTCCGATTATTGAAATATTATCAAATTGTGCAAAGACAAAGGAAACATTCAACATCATTAAAATAGTAAAAAGTAATTTTTTCATCATAATTTGTTTATTAAGGTTTAACTAAAAACAAATATATAAATGATTAAAGAATTAACAATTTTACAGATAACGAATTGTAAAATATGGAAATAAATGCCTTAATTTATCCTATTAATTACATAATTGTCAAAAAAAATAGGTAAATCAACGTTTTAATTAAAAAATATACGAAAACGTTTTCGTTGCTGATTTTCAGTATTTTACAGCTTCTTTGCTTCTTCCCAAAACACATCCATTTCGGCTAACGTCATATCTACCAAGGGTCGTCCTAATTCACTTGCTCTATTTTCAAGGTACATAAAGCGTTTAATGAATTTTTTATTAGTTCGCTCTAAAGCGTCTTCAGGATTCACTTTTAGAAAACGGGCGTAATTAATCATTGAAAATAAAACATCGCCAAATTCAGCCTCTATTTTATCTTGATTTCCGGAAATTACTTCTTCCTGTAATTCTGACAATTCTTCTTGTACTTTATCCCATACCTGATGAGGTTCTTCCCAATCGAAACCAACACCTTTCACTTTATCTTGAATTCTACTGGCTTTTACTAAAGCCGGCAAACTTTTTGGAACACCTTCTAAAACTGATTTTTTCCCTTCTTTCAATTTCAGTTTTTCCCAATTTTGTTTCACTTCTTCTTCATTGGCAACCACAACATCACCGTAAATGTGGGGATGACGGTCAATTAATTTATCACAAATACTGTTGGCAACGTCAGCAATATCAAAAGCATCTGTTTCACTACCAATTTTTGCATAAAATACGATATGCAATAATAAATCCCCCAACTCTTTTTTGATTTCAGTTAAATCATTATCTAAAATAGCATCTCCTAATTCGTAGGTTTCTTCAATGGTGAGGTGTCTTAAACTCTCAAGTGTTTGCTTTTTATCCCAAGGGCATTTTTCACGCAAATCATCCATAATATCCAGCAAGCGACCAAAGGCTTCGAGTTGTTGTGTTCTTGATTTCATTTTTTTTTCTATTTGTGTAAAAATAAAAAATCCTACTCGAAAGCAGGATTTTTATAAAGATTTTATTTTTTAATTACTCAGCCGTTTCTTCTTTCACTTCTTGCGATAAAGCTTCCATTGTTACTAATCCTTTTGGTTGTAACATATTATACCAATTGATGATTTTTTTGATATCCGAAGCATAAACTCTTTCTTCATCGTATTCCGGCAAAACTTCTCTAAAGTAGGAACTTAAAACACCATTATCTTCTTTATGAGATATCGATGGTCCATCGTTTTCCTTTGTAGCAATTGCTTTAAAAACTTCAGCTAATTTTATTTCTTCATCATACGTATAAACAGCAATTTCAGAAAGCAAACTCACATTACTTCGCATTCCAACCGTTATTTTTTTTCCGTCTAAGAAACTTTCAGCTACAAATCCTGTTCGGGTTTGTATTTTCAATTCAAATAAGCCCGGCTTTCCGGAAATGGCTAATATTTTTTGTAAACTCATTGGTTATAAATAAATTAAACTTTGTTTTTATCTTCCTTTTTTATTGAAAAATTTCATTTTATAGTCGGCTCTAATTTTACCTTCCATGATATTTTGCAATCTTTTTTTAATTAACGTCTTTTTCAAAGAAGATATTTTATCTGTAAATAAAATTCCTTCAATATGATCGTATTCATGTTGAATTACCCGAGCAATCAACCCCTCAAACACATCTGTTTTACGAACAAAATCTTCTTCACAATATTCAATTGTAATTTTTTCTTTTCTGAAAACATCTTCACGAACATCCGGAATACTCAAACAACCTTCGTTAAATGCCCATTCATTTCCTTCTTCTTTGATAATTTTAGCATTAATGAAGGTTTTCTTAAAGGATTTTAATTGATTTTTTTCATCAGTTTTTAAATCATCGTTTTCACTGAAAGGTTCAGTATCAATGATAAACATCCTGATAGATAATCCAATTTGAGGTGCCGCCAATCCTACTCCATAAGCGTTGTACATCGTGGCATACATGTTTTCAATTAAAATATCCAAATTTGGATAATCCGGTGAAATTTCAACGCCGACTTTTCTTAAAACCGGATCACCATATCCAATAATCGGTAATATCATTTTGTAGATTTAAAATTTTTAGATTTCTTTTTTTTGAAATCATTTTGCAAAAGTAAACAAAAAATCAAATCTGTAAAGCGTTTGCCAATTTTTAGGACTTCTGATTTAAACATTTTTAACAAAAATCAATTAGAGCATTAATAAATTATCCTATATTTGTTCCTATAGAATTTTAATATAAAACAAACAAATAGCTTATGAAAAATTATGTTTATTTAATTATTTTCATGTTTAGTATTAACACATTTGGGCAAGTTACTGAAGAAAATGACCAAGCAATTATTGAAAAAGCTCTTTATTCTAAACAAGAAAAAGAGGATATGCTTGCTAAATACAAAACGGATGTAGATATCATTGGTATGACTCCGGAAGTAAAAGAGCTTTATATGAATCTTATTACTTCAAATTTTCAAAAAATGATTATTTTAAATAAAGACAGAAATAATACTCAAAAAGAATTAAAACAACGCTTAAAAGTAGTCCTAGAAGACCAACGTGTTGAACTAAAAAAATTATTAACTTACGAACAGATAAAAAGACACCAACAAATTTATAAACCGATTATTGAAAGTATCAGATTTCGAATTGATTCCTATAAATAAAAGTTAAATCATCTTTCTGGTTAAATAATCCTGAAGAAGTATTGTTGCAGCTATTTCATCCACTAAACCTTTGTTTTGACGTTGTTTTTTTGATAAACCACTGTCAATCATCGTTTGAAAGGCCATTTTTGAAGTAAATCGTTCATCAACCCGAATGACTTTCATGCTTGGAAATTGTGTTTTGAAATCTGATACAAATTTTTCAATAATCGGAGTGCTTTCAGAAGGTAAACCATTCATTTGTTTTGGCTCTCCAATTAGAACTTCAATCACCTTTTCTTTTGAAAAATACTCTTTTAAAAAATTTATAACAGAATCTGAAGGAACAGTCGTTAATCCTGAAGCAATAATTTGCAATTCATCTGTAACGGCGATCCCAGTGCGTTTTAATCCGTAGTCTATGGCTATAATTCTAGGCATTCTCTTTTTTATTCAAAGGTACAATACAAAAAACAAAATCCTCAATTGAGGATTTTGTTTTATTTTTTAATGGCTTCAAATCTTGCCAAAGGAGCCATTCGGGCTTTATTCAACGTCATTTGATTACCATTGAGGCTATAATTATCTACTGTTTCCAGCATTTTAGCAAATTCTTGTTCGGTTTCCATATCCGGGCAAGCCATCATGGTGGAAGCACCTTTAGAAAATTTAATTCGAAAAATTTCTTCTTTCAATTCATACTGACCCATCATGCTATTACAACCTGCAAAAGCGGAATAACGATTTTCTTTATTTAATTGCAAAAACAAGTCTTTTGTAGATTGATTTATATTTTTTATGGCACGTCCGTTTAATTCAACTAATCTCCATTTTGTTCCTACTACAGCATAAACCTCTTTTCCCACTTGTTTTTGAACAGAAGTTGAGGTTGGAGATTGATTAAAATTACTTTTTGTTGGCGGAGACGGTGGAGCAATTTCAACTGCGGTTTCATTCTGTTTTTCAAGAACATACTTAGAAGCTAAATCTCCTGTAATTTTATTTCCTTCTAAATCTAATTGAGTTAGATAATTCTCACTTACAAAATATTGAGAAGGTCCGTTTTCTATACCAGATAAAACTACAGTATTTCCTTCTTTATTCCATGTATATGTCCCTTTTAGTTCATTTATTTTTGAGTCTTTTTTACCCAAATAGTGTGTAGTCAAAACAAAATTAGATTCATCCCTCAAATTCAAAATTGTCTCAATTCCCTCACAATCGGCACAAGGAACAATTCCTTTATACATACCAATATAATCGAGTGAATTCTTAGCATTATGTTCATCGATTACAATTATCGTTGTTGAATCATTTAAAATTTCATTAGTTGCTTCTGTTTTGGTTTTTTTGGTACAACCCACACTAAAAAATAGGATTGCAATACAAGTGATGGAAGTAATTTTCATAACTATTGATTTTTATTATAACAAATTTAAAGCTTTTTGCTATCTAAAAATCAATCTTGCAAAAATCAAACTACTTTTTCTTAACAAAAGATTTTATCTTTGCTCAAAATAAAATAACATGACTGAATTAAAAAACACTATAGAAAAAGCTTGGAACAACAGAGCTTTACTCCAAGAAGAAGCAACAATTACAACTATTAGAAAAGTCATTGATTTATTGGATAATGGAAAACTACGCGTAGCTGAACCAACCACCGAAGGTTGGCAAGTGAACGAATGGGTAAAAAAAGCGGTAGTCATGTATTTCCCAATCCAGAAGATGGAAACTTGGGAAGCCGGTATTTTTGAATACCACGATAAAATGTTATTAAAACACAATTATGCTGAAAAGGGAATTCGAGTAGTTCCACCGGCAGTAGCTCGTTATGGAGCTTACATATCTAAAGGAGTAATTTTAATGCCTAGTTATGTGAATATTGGAGCGTATGTCGATGAAGGCACCATGGTGGATACGTGGGCAACCGTTGGCAGTTGTGCTCAAATTGGAAAAGATGTTCATTTGAGTGGTGGCGTTGGAATTGGTGGTGTTTTAGAACCACTACAAGCAGCACCGGTTATCATTGAAGATGGAGCGTTCATTGGTTCAAGATGCATAGTGGTTGAAGGAATTCGGGTAGAAAAAGAGGCTGTTTTGGGAGCTAATGTTGTTTTAACCGGTTCCACTAAAATTATTGATGTGACCGGAAGTGAGCCTATTGAATATAAAGGATATGTCCCTGCACGTTCGGTGGTGATTCCCGGAAGTTATACCAAAAAATTTGCCGCAGGAGATTATCAAGTTCCTTGTGCTTTGATTATCGGACAACGTAAACCCTCAACCGATTTAAAAACGAGTTTGAATGATGCGTTGCGGGAATATAATGTGGCTGTTTAAATTGTTTTTTTAACCAAATCATTATATTATTTTGTACAAAGATTTAATCAAATTATTACTAAAACGATTACTGATTGTTGCTTTCTTATACCAAGTTTGCAGAATTTTATTTTATGCTTTTAATCGGAATGCTTTTGACAAATTGGATCTTTTTACTTTTTTGGGTGGACTTCAATTTGACTTATCTGCCATTGGTTATATCAATTTGATTTTTATTTTAGGTCACTTAATTCCAGGTAATTTTAAATACAAACCCATTTATCAAAAAGGCCTAAAAATTTCTTTTTATAGTGTAAACTTGCTTTTTATAGCTACAAACTTTGTCGATTTTGAATACTATAAATTCACGGGAAGAAGAAGTTCTTTTGGATTAATAACCGCAACAGGAATGGAAAATGAAATAGGCGTTTTATTACTTTCGTTCCTTAAAGAATTTTGGTATTTACCATTACTTCTGATTGCTATTGGAATCTTATTTTGGAAATCAATTGGTAATTTTAAATCCGGAAATTCAAATTCAACATCAAAAAGACATCATTTAAAAGAATTCGTTATTTTGATTATTGCATTAGGTTTAGGGTTATTAATGGGTAGAGGCGGATTTAGAAAAAAACCGCTCAAAGTAGTAGATGCCATAAGTTATAGCGGAACCGGAAATTCTGCTTTGATTTTAAACACCCCTTTTACCATACTAAAAACGATTGGAAAGAAAGAAACGTTGGAAAGCCCTAAATTTTATGACCAAACCACATTAGACCGCATTTTTAATCCGGTTGTAAAAACAAATCCTTCGGGAGAAAGCACTAAAAAAAATGTAGTGATTATTATTTTAGAAAGTTTTGGAAATGAAAATATTAGGATTGGTTATACGCCCTTTTTTGATTCATTAGCAACACATTCTTATTATTTCAAAAACGGATTTGCAAATGGTAAATTATCAATCGATGCAGTTCCTTCAACTTTATCGAGTATCCCTAGCCTGATGAATCATTCGCTCATCACTTCTAATTATTCTTTAAATGAAATATATGGTTTACCTAAAATTTTAAAAGACAATGGTTATGCAACATCTTTTTTTCACGGGGCTTTTAATGGGAGTCAAAATTTTGACCAATACTGTAAAGTAGCCGGTTTTGATAACTATTTTGGAAAAAATGAATATGAAGGACCGGAATCATTTGATGGAACTTGGGGTGTATTTGATGAAGAGTTTCTACAGTTCTTCTGTGAAAAATTAACAAGTTTCAAACAACCTTTTTTCTCCTCAGTTTTTACTATTTCTTCCCACAATCCGTATACTATTCCTAAAAAATATAATGGGAAATTCCCGAAAGGAAAAACTAAAATTTTAGAAAGTATTGCCTATTCCGATTATGCTTTAAAACAATTTTTTGAAACAGCAAAAAAACAAGAATGGTATAATAACACTATATTTGTTTTAACTGCAGATCATACTTCTTCCGATCCAATATTAGCTAAGCATAAAACAAATGTTGGCAAATTCAGCATACCTATATTATTTTTTGACCCCTCAAATCCGGAATTAAAGGGAGAAATTGAAAAAAATATCCAACAAATTGACATTATGCCCAGTTTGATAGATTATTTAAACATTGAAACAAAAATGGTAACTTATGGCAAATCTTTTAAGTCTAAAAAGAATTTTGTAGTTTATTTTTTAGATAATATTTACCACTACATAAATGATGATTATTACATGGCTTTCGATGGAAAAAAAGCTATTGGATTATATAATTTTAAAACCGATGAATTACTGAAAAACAATCTTTTAAAGAGCAATTCTGTTATTGCAGATCAAATGGAAAAATTCATCAAAGCTTATGTTCAATCGTTTAACGAAAGGGTAATAAATAATAAATTACATGTTCACTAGCATTTTCGAATGAAAAAAATATTAGTTATACAACAAAAAATGATTGGCGATGTTTTACTAAGTTCAATCTTATGTAATTCACTTCGAAAGGCATATCCTACTGCCCAAATTGACTATTTAGTACATGAAAACACCGTTCCGGTTTTAGAAAACAATCCGAATATTGACACTATCATTCGTTTTACTGAAAAACATAAATCCAGCAGACGTGCTTTTTTAAAACTTGGTAAAAAAATAAGAGCCGAAAAATATGATATTCTGATTGACGCCTATTCCAAGTTGGAAAGTTGGCTCCTTTCCGCGATGAGTGGTGCAAAACAAAAAATATCGTATAAAAAAATTGGTCGTAATTTCATATATGATATTAATGTTCCCTATGAAGATGCTCCAAAAACAAGTTTAGGACTAGCAATTGAAAGAAGGCTTTCCTTATTAAAACCTTTATCAATTGAAAAATATATTAACCCCATTCCAAAGTTATTTTTAACAAATGCTGAAATGCAAACAGCTAAAAATTTATTTAAAAAATTTGGAATAAATGAAAGTAAAAAAACGGTCATGATTAGTCTTTTGGGAAGTGAGGAAAAAAAGACTTATCCATTACCTTTTATGGCAAAAATTATTGATTTCATTGGTCAAAATTATGATGTAACTATTTTATTCAATTATTTTCCAAAGCAAATTAAAGAAGCCAAAATCATTTTGAATTTATGTTCAGAAAAAACTAAAAGTAAAATATATTTTGATTTTTTAGGCCAGGATTTGAGATCATTCATTGCAATCATGAATGAATGTGACGCCATAATAGGAAATGATGGCGGAGCAATTAATATGGCAAAAGCCTTAAACAAACCTTCTTTTATTATTTTTTCGCCATGGATTGAAAAGAAAATGTGGGCTACTTTTGAAGATGGAATAAACCATTCTTCTGTACATTTAGAAGATTACCAACCTAATCTTTTTAGAGAAAAAACAGAAAAAGAATTAAAAGATGAAGCGGAGAATTTGTATTTAGAGTTAAAACCGGAATTGATTATTCCGAAGTTAGAGCTTTTCGCTAGTTATCATTTAAAGTAATTCCATTTGGTGTTTTTGTGATTTTATGCTTGCGATTATAAGCTCTGATGGCTAAATTTTTATCCCATTCTTCTTGACTGAAATAACCTCTTGCATGGTCTAAATGCAAACAAATAGCACTATATCGAATTTGTTTAGACAGCATTCCGTTATTGAACATACGTTCCCCTAATTCTCTGTCTAAACCACCGTATTTCATTATTTCATTAAACCCATTGACAGCTAAAATATCGGATTTAAAACCAGAAGAATTATGTCCGTTCCATGAACGTTTCGTTGGTGTAAGCCAATTCATAAATAACGCAATCCATTTGTTGTGCGTTAGTTTTGTCAATTTAAAATTTAACTTTAAACCTTGAGTACGTAACCAAGAAATATCAAAACATTGTTGAGAATAAATGTGTTCTTCTGCAATGGTTTCAGAAATAGTCATTGGTAATTTAAAATATCCTCCGGAAAGAAAATAACCTTCTTCTTTATATTGTAAATGAGTAGCTATAAAATCTTTACGTGGAATACAATCGCCATCCGTAAACAATAAATAGTCTGCATTGGAAGCTAAAATGGCTTTGTTTAAAATTTTTGGTTTTTGAAATCCATCATCTTCCTGCCAAACATGAATAATTGGATATTTAAATTTCAGTTCAACTGATTTTAAAAGTTCAGCCGTTTTTGAAGTAGAACCATCATCGGCAATTACAATTTCAAAGTCAGTTTCTGTTTGAACGCTATATCCAAGTAGGACTTTACGCAACCATTCTTCTGCATTGTATGTCGTTATGATGACGGATAATTTCATTAATTCCTTTAAGAATGGAAATTTAGTGGTTTTTTCAGAATATCTATTTCCAAAAAAGAAATTTCTTTTTTAATCTTTTTTTTCTAAAAAAACGGTATTGAAATTCCGATGTATATTTCCACAAAGTTTCAAATATTAATTTTTCAGACTCACCGGACACTTTTGCATATTCATTACTCATCACCACAATCATTTCCTGCTTTGGAGTCAACCTACATAAGTTTTTCATTCGAAGTTCAAAAGGCATTTTTTCATGAAAATTCATCCGATTTAAATCGACAAGAAAAAAATCATACAAGCCTTGCTCATTTTTTTTGATAAGCGTATTTCCAGGGGAATGATCTTTAAATTCAATCCCTTTTTCATGAAGCTGATAACAAAATTGAGTGAATTGTCTTAAAATTGCTTCATGTTCCGGAAAATCAGGAATTTTTACTAACTCTCGAAAAGTCAAATCACATTCCAAATTTTCACTTACATAATAACTATCTTTTAAACCCAAAAAACTGTAATTCTCAAAATAGGCAATAGGTGCTGGAGTACCTATATTATTTTCACTCAAAAAAATAGCATATTCAAAAGAACGTTTTGCTTTAGATTTTCTGAAGTAACGATAAATTACAGCATTATAAAAATTTGGAATTTTAAATGATTTAATGGCAACACTTCTATTTTGCCACGAAAAAATCTTTATACAGTTTCGTGTTCCGTCTGAAAGTATTTTCCCTTCAGTCGTGAAGTTTTTTATGAAACCCAGTAAAATTGATTCAGGAAAATCAAGCTTTGAATTTATTTTGAAATCCATTTAATCATTTTTTTTAACACTATTTAATCAACTCGAAATTACTTTGAGGCAACTGTGGCAAATTGAGGATAGCGAATATCTAATTGTGTAAATAGAACCGGAATGTTATAAAGGTAAGGTTTTAGCGATTTGCTTTTATTAATTCCTTCACTAACCTTAACTGTATAACCGGCTTCTTTATACATTCTGTTTATGCTTTTTTCGGTAAAAAAACGTAAATGAGTAAAATCCATCACGCCATAATCTTCATATTTCCAGTCTTTTTTTATTAATACTCTCATAAATGTATTATGGTAACGAACATTTGGAATAGAGCTAATGACTACACCGTTTTTAGATAATTTACTTCTTAATTTTTTTAAAACCGTATAGGGATCTACTAAATGCTCTAGAACATCATTAAAATAAATCGCATCAAAATAATCTTCAGGTAAATCGTCAATGAAATTTTCACAAGGTCCGGCAAATGCTTTATCCAGAACGAGTTTTGCTTTTTCTGCTTCTTCTTCCATGAGTTCAATTCCCCAAACTTCTGCGTTGTTTTGTTTTTTTATTACCTCAGCGAAACAGCCATTTCCACAACCAACTTCTAAAATTTTTTTAGCTTCTTTTGGCAAATAAACAAGCATCTCATCTCTAAAATTATCATAATATCCCGTTGGTTTATTTTTATAGTCCATTTTATATTTTTTTCAAATGTATTAATTATTCTTATTTTTTTTATACCAACCGGAAATTAAATATAAAGTTAGTTTAGAAAACTCAATACTATTTGCACTATTTTTGTATTCAACCTTCAAAAATAGGTTTCTGATAAAAATGTTATTCATATGATTGTTAGTTCCATCATTATAATTAATTATAATACATCAAAATTAACCCTTCAAGCCATTCAGTCTATTGAAGAAAAGGTTGTAGATTTTGAAAAACATGAAGTTATTATTGTTGACAATGCAAGTAATAAAGAAGATTTTTCTGCTTTAAAAATTGGCTTAAAAAACGATTTTAAAATTTCAATTCAATTAATTAGAAGTAGAATTAATGTTGGGTTTGGAGCCGGAAATATGCTGGGAGTTCAAAAAGCTGTAGGAGCATATTATGTATTTATGAATAGTGATGTTATTTTGATAGAAGATTCAGTAAATATAATGATTGAATTTTTAAAAAAGTCATCAAACGTAGCTATTGTAGGCTGCCAAGCTATTGATGAAAATGGAAAAAAATTCAAGTGCTTTGATTATGGTTTAAGTTTAACAACCGAATTATTTAGCCACTCTTTTTTGCATCTTTTAAATCCAAAAAAATATCCTTCCAGAATGTTAACTAGTAAGGAACCCACAAATGTTGGAGCAGTACCTGGTTCCCTTTTTTGTTGTGTTGCAAAAGACTTTGATGCCGTTGGGGGTTTTGACACAAACCTATTTTTATATTATGAAGAAAAAGATTTAGCTTTTAGGATTGCTAAAAATTTAAAAAAAGATATTTATTCTTTACCCTATTCTCAATACATTCATCTAAAAGGAAAAAGTACCGGAACATCGCAAGTTATTAGAAATGAGATGAAGATAGCTCAGTTTTATGTAATTCAGAAAAACTTAAATTCATTTTCATATCTACTATTTTATTTCTTTCAATTTATTGTTTTTCTGATAAAGTCGCCTTTCAGTAAAAAAAATAGGGCTTATTTAATTTTACTTGTAAAAGGGATTTCTGTAGCTAAATCTATTAAACACGCCCAAAAAATAATTCAAATATGACTATTCTTCATGTTTCTGCTGTAAAAAATTGGGGCGGTGGTGAAAACCATATAGAAAATTTGTGCTTTGAATTAAAAAAATCCAATTCGGAGATAAATAATATAATACTTTGTGTTCGGAATGGTTTATTTCACAAACGATTATTAAAAACAGATTTAAAATATGAAACTGCTCCCCTAGCCTTTAATCTAGACATTCGATTTGCTTTTAAAATAATTGCACTTTGTAAAAAAAACCATGTAGATGTTATACATATTCATGACCCTTCTGCAATCGCTTTAACAATTATTGCAGATAAATTTTATAGTTTACCTCCTTTTATTTTTAGCAAAAAAACCTCTTTTCCAATTAAAAAGAAAAAGTTGACATTGTATAAATACAATTATCCGAAAATTAAAAAATATTTATGTGTTTCAAACGAAACCAAACGAGTAACAGCTGACTCAATTGTTGACAAAAGCAAATTAATGACCATTTATCATGGTACAAATATCGGAACTAAAAGTAGCGAAACACCCTTTAGCTTAAGAGAAAAATTTGCAATTCCTAATTCAAAAAAAATAATAGGCGTTATTGGAAATCACATTCGGGCAAAACATTTTGAAACGCTCATAGAAGTTGTAAATGAGCTTATTAATATTCAAAAAAGAAAAGATTTTCAATTTGTTCAAATTGGAAACTATACAGATAGAACGACTGATTTATTGAAAAAAGTGAAGGAATATAAACTGGAAAATGATATTATTTTTTTGGGATATACGCCTTATGCTTCTAACTTTATTCCTCAATTTGATGCCCTTTTAATCACTTCACAAAGTGAAGGAATTCCACAAGTAATTTTTGAAAGTTTTTATCATCAAAAGCCGGTAATCAGTACGAGTGTTGGGGGAATACCTGAAATAATTCAAGATGGTATTAACGGATTTTTAGCTCCTCGACATGACTTTAAAACCCTTGCAGAAAAAATCATTTATTTATTTGATAATAAAGAACTTATCCAAAATTTAACTACTATTTCTTATAAAAATTTAATAGAAAATTTCACAACACAACAAATGGCACAAAAAACCTTAGAAGTATATAAAACCGTCAGCAATGGAGATTAACAAAGAAATTGAAAAAGCCTACCAAGTCATTCAAAACGGAGGCATCATCCTCTATCCGACCGATACCGTTTGGGGAATTGGGTGTGATGCAACAAATGCAGAGGCTGTTCAAAAAATCTACGAATTAAAAAAACGCAGTGAAAGCAAAAGCATGATTGTGTTGATGAATGGCGAAAAAATGATTTACAATATATTTAAAGATATACCGGAAGTTGCTTGGCAAATTCTCGATTTATCGGAGAAACCCACCACATTAATTTTAGATAAACCACGAAATGTAGCCCCAAATATTATTGCTGAAGATGACACACTTGCCATTCGAATTGTAAAAGAACCCTTCTGTTATAAATTAATGGAGCGAATGAAAAGACCATTAGTTTCTACTTCGGCAAATATCTCCGGACAACCTACTCCAAAATCATTTAAAGAAATTAGTCCCGAAATTATTAAAGGTGTAGACTATGTTGTAAATTTGCACCGCGAAAAAATTTGCGATAAGCCTTCCACTATTATCAAATTAACGTTGGATAGCCAGGTGAAAATTATTCGAAAATAAAATAACCGCAAATTCGCAAATTTTTCTCATCATAAAAATGGAAGACGATTATTTATATAAAGAAGAAAGCTATAAATTAGTTGGTATTCTTTTTGAAGTTCACAAAAATCTTGGAAAAGGGTTTTCTGAAATCGTTTATAAAGATGCATTAGAATATGAATTTAATAAAAATAATATTCCTTTTGTTAGAGAAAAAGAATTTAAAGTAAAATATAAAGATACCTATCTAAAACACAAATTTTACGCTGACTTTGTTGTGTTTGATACTATCACATTGGAAATAAAAACAGTTGAGTGCTTTAATGTTAGCCATTATAATCAATGTCTTAATTATTTAAAAATATCTGGTTATCAACTAGCACTTTTGGCCAATTTTAATTTAATCTCTTTGGAATACAAACGCATTGTAGATTCAAAGAAAAAATAATTTGCGAATTTGCGGTATAAAAAATATGAATTACACCAAAGCCCTACATAACCCCATCTTCAAAATTATCTCTCAAGCAGCACAGGAACTTGGTGTGGAAAGCTATGTTATTGGTGGCTTTGTCCGCGATTTTTTATTAAATAGAGATTTCAAAAAAGACATCGATATTGTAGCAGTGGGTAGTGGAATTGACTTGGCTCTCAAGGTTTCAGAATTGCTTCCTAACCATCCAAAAGTGCAGGTTTTTAAAACCTACGGAACAGCCATGCTCCGTTTTCAAGAAATTGACATTGAATTTGTTGGAGCCAGAAAAGAAAGTTATCAAACTGAAAGCAGAAATCCAATCGTTGAAAATGGCACGTTGAAAGATGACCAAGACCGACGTGATTTTACCATCAATGCACTAGCTTTTTCTTTAAATCAGGAAAATTATGGTGAATTGGTTGACCCTTTTAATGGAATCGTAGATTTAGAAAATAGAATTATTCGAACTCCTTTAGATTCGGATATTACCTATTCTGATGATCCACTGCGAATGATGCGAGCGATTCGGTTTGCCACCCAATTGAACTTTACTATTGAAGAAAAATCATTTCAGGCAATTTCTCGAAATAAAGATAGGATTTCCATTATTTCCGGTGAACGGATTGTAGATGAATTGAATAAAATATTATTAACTGAAAAACCTTCGGTGGGATTCATTTTGTTATATCAAACCGGTTTACTTGATTTAATCTTACCGGAATTGACTGCTTTAAATCAAGTAGAAGAAATGGAAGGTCATACCCATAAAAACAACTTTTACCACACCTTGGAAGTAGTAGATAATATTTGTCCGAATACCGAAGATGTTTGGCTGCGTTGGGCGGCTTTGCTACACGATATTGGTAAAGCTCCTACCAAAAAGTTTAACAAAAAACAAGGTTGGACGTTTCACGGACATGAATTTTTGGGTGGTAAAATGGTCAAGCAACTATTTGAACGCTTGCATATGCCTTTAAATCACAAACTGAAATATGTTTCCAAATTGGTGATGATGAGTTCAAGACCGATAGTATTATCACAAGAAATTGTAACCGATTCTGCGGTACGACGATTATTGTTTGATGCAGGTGAAGATATTGAAGATTTAATGACCTTGTGTGAAGCTGATATTACAACTAAAAACCCCACTAAATTTAAAAAATACCATAACAATTTTAAAATCGTTCGCCAGAAAATAGTGGAAGTGGAAGAACGTGATCATGTGCGGAATTTTCAACCTCCAATATCCGGAGAAGAAATTATGGAAATTTTCAATTTAAAACCATCAAGAGAAATTGGTGTTTTAAAAGAAGCTATTAAAGAAGCTATTTTGGAAGGCGAAATTTCGAATGATTATGAAGCTGCCTTTAATTTTATGATTAAAAGAGCTATGAAATTAGGCTTACAACCTATCGAAAAATAAGCATAAGATTAACTTTTGTTTATTCGTATGATTTTTTAAAAGCAACGTATTTTTGCACTAATTATAAATGCAATGAAAACTAACAAACCTGTTATTATTTGGTTACTTTCCGGATGTACTTTATTATTTATAATGGTTGTCGTTGGAGGAATTACCCGATTAACTAATTCGGGATTATCAATGACCGATTGGCATTTGGTTACCGATACTTTTCCTCCTTTATCAGAAGAAAAATGGGGCAATGCCTTCGAAGAATACAAGAAATTTCCGGAATATCAAAAAATCAACATTCACAATGATTTTACTTTAGAAGATTATAAATTTATTTACTTCTGGGAATGGTTTCACCGCTTTATTGGTCGAATAATTGGTTTGGCTTTTATCATTCCGTTTGGGTATTTTTTGATTAAGAAAAAATTAGATTCTGAAACATTGAAAAAATGTATAGTCCTTTTGGGAATGGGTGCTTTTCAAGGTTTTTTGGGTTGGTTTATGGTAAAAAGTGGTTTAATTGACAACCCGGATGTGAGTCATTTCCGATTAGCATTACACCTGACTTTTGCATTTATCACTTTTGCCTACACGCTATGGGTTGCCTTAGATTTAATTTATCCTGCCAAAAATAAAGTAATTCTGCCTCTGAGAAAATTGGCCCGAATTGCGATGGTTGTTTTAATTATCCAAATCATTTATGGTGGATTTGTGGCCGGATTAAATGCCGGATTAATTCATAACCATTGGCCACTGATGAGTGAAGGAAAATTAATTCACGAAACAGTATGGATTGAACAACCTACACTTTTTCAAAACTTAACTGAAGGTAAAAGTGGTGTTCAATTTATTCACAGAACTTTAGCATATGTTGTTGTTATTTTAATGGTTTTATTGTATTTCAGAAGTAAAAAATATTCACTTTCTACCACTCAAATCAAAGGATTAAATACGTTGGTAGTATTTGTTTTTATCCAATTTCTATTGGGTATTTTTACCTTGTTGCTTCATGTTCCTTTATGGTTAGGGTTGGTGCATCAAGTAATGGCTTTCTTTTTATTGAGTGCGATGACATTTACATTGCATCGTTTCAGTAAATAAAATTTATAATTGACTATATTGTCGCAGTTTCGTTAGAATTATTTAAATGTCTAAACTTGCCGTTCAGGATAAATTTTTAGATTTATCAGATTATGGAAGATCTTTTGGAAAATTTTTTGCTTTACAATTAAAAAATACCTCCTTCACGCCTATTCATGTAACACTCCTATTCGGATTTACCGGAATAGTAGCTATTTATAGTATTTTAGAAGGTTTTTATTATTGGGCCGCCTTTTTTATCGTTCTTAAATCAGGAATTGATGCTGCCGATGGAGAGTTAGCCCGATTAAAAAAAACACCTTCCTATTCAGGTAGATATTTGGACAGTATTTTTGATATTCTTTTGAATTTTGGTTTTTTGACTGCCATTTGTTATGTTTCAAATACTACCGTTTGGTTATCCTTTTTAGCTTTTTTGTCTATTCAATTACAAGGTACATTATACAATTATTACTATGTGATTTTAAGAACAAAATCAGTTGGAGGTGATACAACGAGTAAAATTTTTGAATACAAATCACCCAAAGCATTACCAGGTGAAAAGCAAGAAGTAGTAAACTTTTTATTTAAAATTTATAGCATTATATATGGCGGATTTGATAAAATCATTCATTTTTTAGACAAAGAAGCCTACAAAGTTAAAACCTTTCCAAACTGGTTTATGACTCTTCTTTCTGCTTACGGATTAGGTTTTCAATTATTAATCATTGCTATAATGTTGCCCTTAGGATGGATTGAATACATTGTGCCTTTTTTTATTTTTTACACCGTTTTTATTTTTTTATTAATTGGTATTCGAAAACAATATATTGCATAAAAAAATCCCTAAACTATCTGAATTCAGGGATGATTTCTATTGTTTGAAAAATTTAAAAAGCGGTACTCAAAGTAAGCGTTAACCCTGTACTTTCTGGAACAAAACGACAAACACCACCCACACAAACCAATCCGCCACGTTGTCTTCCATAATTCATACCTATTCGAGTTGAATTAATTCGATAAGCACCTCCCAAATTAAAATAATGATTACGTTTGTCGGGATTATCATTTCCATAATTGATAATATCCCAAATATAGAAGGAATACGTATCATTGATGTCTAACTCTAATGTACCTCCCGCCCAATTTTTAAAATCAGCATCAGCCCACATATGTTCTGCCTCAAAACGAATCGATTTAGTTTCGGCAAAATTATAAATGGCTTCAACGGTAATAATATTTGTATTTACATCCGAACTGGCATCTTCAATCCATGGTTTGTTATAATACTGGTTTACATAATTAAATCCTGTGTGCCATTTTTCGGAAAGTTTCTTTTTAACTTCTAAGTTATAATCAGAAAAATATTTGGTCCCTACTCCAAAAAAATTAGTTTCATAATTGCTGGGCGTTAATTGATATTCTCCGGGTAAATTATACCATTGTGACATGTTGAAAGCAATCTTAGTTCCATATTTCCCGCCTAATTTAGTGTCTTTTGCAAACTCATAAAAAATATCTATTTGTCCACCTGTTTCACCCGCTTTTAAAATGGTTGGCGACTTGAAATCAACACCAACCTGAGCTTGGTAAACATAAATATTGGCCAAATTTGAATGTTGTTGTTTGGTTAAAGCCGGTGTAAAATTTAAAACTTTATCGTTAAAATTTAAACTTGTATTTTCACCGGAAACGGTTGGAACCCTTTCAGATAAAAACAACATATTTTCGGTTCTTCTCAAAGTTGCATCTATACCTAAGCCCTGTTTAGAATAGCCTAAATTAAGAAGAATTGCATTACCTGGTTTGATAAAATCGTTATCTATTGTATTACTAACACGATTCAAAACAGCATCTTCTGATTTGTAATTGTATTCAACTGACGAGTAAAATGAATTGATTGAATAATTTACTCTACCCGAAAAAGCATTAGTTAAAGCTTCAAAATTTGGCTCAGGTATATCTTCTATTGATTCATATCGACCCACGTAACTTAAACCAAATGAAAGATCAGATTTTTCTAATTTTAAGGCTTCACTCAACTGAAAATCGGAATCAAAACCATAAATTTTACCATCTGACACATCAAATCCGGAACGTTGCTGACCAAACAAAGCGGTTAATTTTACATTAGAAGAAGGTCTGTAAATAAATCTTCCACCACGCAAGGCAGTATTAATACCCAATGCTCTGTCTTCCCAGGCACGAAGTAACATCCCACTTCCAAACTGCTCATAGAAATAACCTGCCGTGACATCAACTTTTTCAGTTTTATAATTTAGAAAATAAGTTCCTAATCCTATTCCGCTGAATTCCGGATTGTAATTAAGAAGAGCTTCCTTTAAATAACCTTCTACTTGAACACCAGCAGTCCAATTTTTATATTGATAATTGGCAAAAAGATAACTATTGGATCGAACCGGGTCTTCCGGTTGAATGGTTCCAATTTCTTTATCGTTCAAATACCATTGGGCATTCGATTCAAATCCGCCGTAAACTCTACCGTAATCTTTCTTAGTAATACTATCTTTTTCTTGAGAAAACAAAATTGAAAAACTCAATAAAAAACTTGTTACAATAATCTTTTTAAACTGCATTATTTAAGCTCCTTAAGTTTATTATACAATTCCATTTCTGCACCTTGACTGTAACCATTGTGTACATAAACAATTTTTTGGTTTTTTACCACAATTGTATAAGGAACATTAGCTATACCTAAAGCCCTTTTTAAATCCTGATTGGTATCCAAAAGAATAGTATAGGTCCAATTCTTGCCATTTAATAATGGTTTTACTCTTTTTTGCGTTCGCGTGTCATCAATGGAAACAGCAATTAATTCCATGTTTAATTCTGTTGACCATGTTGTATAATATTCATTGATTGCGTCTAATTCATTTAAACATGGTGCACACCATGTGGCCCAAAATGCAAATACGTATAATTTATCTTTTTCATTAAAATCATTTTTAACATTAAAAGATTTATTGGTGTCAGATGTTAAAGTAACATTAGGCATTTGTTTTTGGGAAAATGCATTGATGACATTAAATAATAAAAACGTAAACAAGATAATTTTTTTCATGAAGAAATTAAATTTAAATTTTAGTCTTTTTTTTACAATTTCAGTTATTCTTAATTTGAATACTGATTTTTAATAATTAGGCAATAATAAAAAAAAATAACCTCCAAATAAGCAATACAGAAAATTATTTTAAAAAAAAGTTACTAAGAAGTTATTTTTATTTTAAAAAAAGTATATTTTTGGCAAAACTATAATTACCGCTAAACAATTAATTAACAAACCACTAAAGAATGAAAAAAACATTACTCACAGCTGTTTTGCTGACCTTTGGTTTTGCAAATGCTCAAACTTTTGTAAATACCAATCCTGAAAACAAAAAAGTCATTTTAGAAGAATTCACCGGAATTCATTGTGTTTATTGTCCTCAAGGGCATGCAATTGCCAACTCAATTAAAAATGCCAATCCAAACAATGTATTTTTAATTAATGTACATGTTGGAGGTTATGCTGAACCTAATTCAGGGGAACCTGATTTCAGAACATCTTTTGGAACTGCAATTGCGGGTCAAACTGGTTTAGTTGGATATCCGGCTGGTACAGTAAACCGTACTGCTTTTGCAGGATTAAATCAAGGAGCTTTAGGAACTACTGCTATGAATAGAGGAAATTGGTCTAATGCTTCTAACCAAACTTTAAATCAAAGTTCTTATGTTAACGTAGGTGTTCAGGGTGTTATTGATGCACAAACAAGACAATTAACTGTAACTATTGAAGTTTACTATACAGGCAACAGCCCTGTAAGCACGAACAAACTAAATATTGCACTTTTACAAAATAACACATTAGGACCACAAACAGGTGGTAACATGGGAAATAATTATAACCATCAACACCGTTTGGTTCATTTATTAACCGGTCAATGGGGAACTGATATCACTACAACAACAAATGGATCGTTCTACACACAAACATTCAATTACACTATTCCGGCATCATACAACAACATTCCAGCAGAAATTGGTGAAATGGAATTAGTAGCCTTTGTAACAGAGACACAACAAAAAATTATCAGTGGTAATGGTGCAAAACCAACCTACACAGGATTAGCTAATAATGATGCAAAAGTAAAAAGTATTGAAACAATTGGAGAACAATGTACTAATTCTATTGGTCCAAAAGTGACTATTCAAAATAATGGACAAACACCTTTAACTAGTTTATCTATTGATTATGCAATTAATTCAGGAGCTACTCAAAACTATGTTTGGACAGGAAACCTTGCTCCATTGACTAGTGCAATAGTTCAATTACCTGCCGTTAGCTATACTCTTTTGCCAACTAACACGGTAACTATAACTATTCCAAATGATGACAATGTTTCTAATAATAGTGGTGTAATTAATTTCAACAAAGCAGTTGAAACACAATTTACAAATATCACTGTAAAAATTTCAACCGATCAATACGGTAGCGAAACAACATGGAATTTAAAAAATTCTGCCGGAACAACTGTAGCTCAAGGTGGTCCTTATACTGATGCAGCAGGTGCTGGAGTTTTTCCAAAACCGGATGTAAATTTAACTTTAGCAAATGACTGTTATACTTTTTCAATTATTGATTCTTATGGAGATGGAATGTGTTGTTCATACGGAAATGGAAGTTACCAGGTTTTAGCAAATGGTGTATTAATCCCAGGTATGACCGGAGGTAATTTTGGAAGCGGTGAAAGCAAAAAATATGGCGTTAATACCAATTTGAGTGTTTCTGCTTTCGATGCAAATGCAATTAAATTTTACCCAAATCCAACCAATGGAATGATAACTATTTCTCTACCTGAAATGGCAAAAGTTTCAATCACCGATTTAAGTGGTAAATTAATTTCGACTTCAATGCTTGAAGCTGGAGATTCTACTTTAAATCTAAGCGATTTATCTTCAGGAATATACCTTATCAATTTTACAGGTGACAATTTTGCTAAAACAGACAAAATCATTTTAAAATAATTTAATTGGGTGTTTAATAGAGATTCTTTTAAACACCCCTTTTTAAAATTTTAAATAAACAATAATAAATACGTTATGAAAAAAATTACCTACTCAATATTCTTTAGTTTTCTTTTCTTGACTTCATTTGCTCAAGTTGAGTTTAAAAAATCTGATGGAACCATTATCACTGATGGAATGGTTATTCCTTTTGGAACCACGGGGACTTCTGCTTACCTTAACTTCAGAGTTAAAAACGTTTCAACTACTCCACTAGACATCAAAATTAAATGTATTGGTTTGATTAATACAACCGGGGCAAATTTTGAATTATGCTATGGCGGATCTTGCTTTGACAGTGTTACTTTAAACGGTATTTATCCTGATTACGAAAATATCTTGGCTCCCGGTCAAAGTAATCCTTCGCAAGGAGATCATTTTGTGAATTTTAATCCAGGTTCAGGTGGTATAATGGACTTCGTATTTTCAGTATATGCCTTAGGTTTTGAATCAAGTGCAATTACTTTTACTTACCGATATGATCCAGCCTTAAGCTTAATAAACCTTGAAAACCTATCAAGTTTAGGTATTAATGTTAAAAACACGGTTGTTTTTGATGAATTTTCGTTTACAGCAGCAAATAAAGGAAGCGTAACATTATTCAATCTAAACGGTCAATTAATTAAAGAATTAAATTTTTCTGAAGGATCTCAAAATATCAATCTAAGCAATTTAAATACTTCTATTTACGTTGCACGTTTTATAAACTCAGAAGGAGTTTCTTCAAATGTAAAAATATTCAAACAATAATAGCATGAATAAATTTGGTGTCTTAGGGATATTACTTATAATTTTCAGTTTTTTTTCTTGTAGTACAGATTACAAAATTTTGGAATCGGTTGAATCTATTGGTTTAACTACTGATAATTCAATTAAGGTAATTGGAGAGACTATTACATTTACTGTTACAACCAATTCAGGGGAAATTATTACTGAAGATGCTACTATTCTTGTGAATAATACTCCAATTGATGGAAATACATTTACCACTACGGAAATTGGCACCTATACAGTTCAAGCTAAATATTACAGTGTACTTTCTGAGCCAATTTCAGTAAGATTTCATGATGGTTCTGAAATTAATTTTGTAAAAAGAGTTTTAATTGAAGATTACACCGGAACATGGTGTGGCAATTGCCCGAGAGTATCACATGCAATTGAATTAGCTCGAGCTCAATCAGAATTTATTGTACCCGTTGGTATTCATCGTTCCAGTTCAAATCCAGCAGATGCGGCTTATGACCCTTATAATTTTGATTCTAGTGCCTTAGAAGCTGTTTTAAACATGTCGGGTTATCCAAAAGCTTTACTGAATAGAATGACTCGTTGGCAGCCTTTGGAACAAAACAATATCACTCAAGTAATTAATTTAACACAAGGTGATAATCCAAAATTAGGTTTATCAATGTCAAACCAAGTAACTTCAACAAATATAACTCTTGATGTAAATATAAAGTTTAGTCAAGATTTTGAAAATCTGAAATTAGTGGTTTATGTTTTAGAAAATGGATTAATTTACGATCAAGTAAATTATACGGCTTTTTACGGTGGTTTACCTTATATTACTAATTTTGAACATGAACATGTATTAAAATCATGTTTGACACCTATTTTCGGGGAGCCAATTGCTTCAGAAGAAACTAAAGTAGGAAACACATACACAAAATCATTTTCAATTTCAATTCCTTCAAATATAGCTAATAGCAATAACATTGAATTTGTGGCTTTTGTTACAGGTGATGATAATAAAGCTATTAATGTTCGAAAAGCGAATCGCAACGAAAATCAGGAATTTGAAGAATTCTAATTATTTAAAATAAATACAAAAAAAAGACTGTCAAAATTGACAGTCTTTTTTTTATCCCAACCATTCCTTAAAATCATTTACGCGTTCGCGACTGACAATAACCTCATCTTCTTTGTATGTTGGAAGAATGACTTTTAAGCGTGAATTACTATAAACCAAAATATCTTTTATCGATTTTAAAGGAATAATGAATTTTCTGCTTACTCTAAAAAATTGATTTGGATTCAGTTCTGTTTCGACATGGTCTAAAGTACCGTCAATCAAATAATCACGATTGTCAAGGGTGTGTAAATAAGTCCCTTTGTTTTCACTATAAATACATTCCACTTCTTCTATCGGAATCATTTTGAGACGTTCTCCAATTTTAATTGTAAATCGTTGTTTATATGTTTTTTCAACCGGATTTACTAACATTCGTTTAATCATATCAAAATCCAGAGATAAATTAGGTAAAGCTTGATTTCTTGATTTGTATTTGTTTACAGCTATTTCCAAATCATCTTCGTCAATGGGTTTTAACAAATAATCTATACTGTTTAATTTGAATGCCCGTAAAGCATATTCATCAAAAGCAGTCGTAAAGATCACCGCACTTTTAATATCGATTTGTTCAAAAATTTCAAAAGACAACCCATCTGATAATTGAATATCTAAAAAAATCAAATCCGGATGTGCATTATTTTGAAACCATTGCAGCGACTCTTCAACAGAATGTAAAAGTGTGTCTACTTGCAATCCCAACTTTTCTAATTTGCGTTGCAGTAATCGTGCAGCCGGTTTTTCGTCTTCGATGATGATTATTCTCATACTATTATAATGATTATGGGAATGGGTAAAAGTTGAACACTATTCCCATTTACTATTCTTGTCTTTATCCATTAACTCTTTAATTTTACGTTCTTCCCAATTGTTACCTAAAAACCATTGTGGTACAAAAACTGAAAATCCGTGAGCTGCTAATCCAATTCCCCAAAAGAAAAGTGTCGTGAAATTTTTATACTGAAAATAAGATTCTCCCGGGTCTAAATCTTGATAATTCACAATGATTATCATCAAATTAATAATTACATAAACAATGGCATGTGTGTAAAATCCTTTTATTTTTTTCACTCGTTTAAGAGCTTCTTGGTACTTTATTTCATCGTGAGCATTCATAATTGATACGTTTTTTATTGATATTTATCTTTGTTTTTTTCCTCTTCCATAAATTGTTTAATCTTCCGATTTTCCCAATCACTGCCAAACATATTATCTGTGCCAAAAACACCTATTCCGTGAAACAACACTCCTATTCCCCATCCTATCATTGGATAAAAAAACCAAAAATGCTCGGGTGTGTATTTAATATTAACAAAGGCTATAATGGGTATTACAAATAAGTAAGCAATTAAGTGGCTGTAAAACCCTTTTATCTCCTGAACCTTTTTACTAGCTTTTTGATATCTTTCGTACTCTTCTTTCGTTTCCATACTTACAAAGTTTAATTCCATTTATTTTTTTGTTTGTCTTCCTTTTCTAAAATCTCTTGAATTTTTCTTTCTTCCCAGGATTTTCCATACCCAAAAGTCTCCAACGCATGAAAGGTTAAACCCATACCCCAACCTAACATTGGGAACCAAAACCATTGGAAATTGGAGGTATTCAAATTCACAATAATTAAAACCGGAATAACTACGCAATAGGAAATTAAATTCCCATAAAAACCTTTAAGTTTTTCTACTCGATCTTTAGCTCTTAAATAAGCCGTATTTTCATTATATTTCATTTGTGTTTCCATAATTGAAATTTGTTTTGTTAAAATAGGTACTAGTATTTTAAATGATTTTTCTGTTTCTTCTACCAACACTTTTCGTTGGGTTAAAATAGCATAACGGTTAACGATATTTTGTAAACCAACGCCTTTTCTGTCTGATAGCACTTCTTTCTTTTGCAAATTGTTTTCAACAACCAATTGGTTATTTTCGATGTAAATTTTAATATGCAATGGTTTGCTCTCGCTCACTACATTGTGCTTGATACAATTTTCTAACAATAATTGTAAAGATAAAGGAACCACTTTTGCTTCTTCATTGTTAAATCCATCCGGTAATTCGAATGTGATACTGTTTTCAAAACGCATTTTCAACAAATTCATATAGGTTTTGGCAAAAGCTAATTCTTCTGCTACCGGAACTAATTCCTTATCTTTTTGTTCTAAAACATAGCGGTATATTTTAGACAAGGAAGTGGTAAACTTTTGAGCATTCTCAGGATTTTCTTCAATTAATGAACTCAGAACGTTCAAACTGTTGAACAAAAAATGCGGATCGATTTGATTTTTTAAACTTTCAAACTGTGCCGATGCTGTTCCGGCAATCACTTTTTGTTCTTTTACTTTATTTTCCTGATAGGCTTTGTAAAAATAAAAAGCGTGAATTCCCAAGGTTACAAAGAACGTTACAACGATTGCCACCAAGTAATTTGCAGGCCGTTCCGTTGCTAAAAAAGCTTCCAATGACTTTCCTTCAATGATAACATCTTCAAAAATTCGCAATAAAAAAATCACCAAAATGGACACTAGGAACGAAGCAAATGCTCCAAAAAAAAGGCGTTTGCTTGAAAAACGTTCCTCTTTAAAATAATTGTCCAATTGCATGAAAAGAATCGCATTGGCATAATACAAAGAATACCCATAAAGCATTGTAAAACCAAAGCTCATTGCTAATTCAATATTCCAAGCCACATGTCCACCCATCACAACATTTAAAAGCGTTAACACAACAAATACGCCTAAAAGAATAAAGGTTGCTCGAGGAAATTCTTTGATTAATTTATTCATTTTTTTGTTATTTACAAGCTGTTAATGCTTCTTTTGCTCTTTCTAATCCCCAATTTGGGTGAAAAGCGGACTCAGGTTTAAAAGTAGCAAAAAGTTCGATTGATTTTGCAATTTGTGCACAGATTGGTTGCGTATCCGTTCCAAAGAATTTTGCTGAACCCATTTCAAATTCGGCTTTTCCAAAAACAACACGTGGATTAGTTGGAGCAATTGCCTCTGCTTTTCCATACAATTCCATAACTTTTCCGGATAATTTCATACCATTGGTCATTGGGTCAAAAGCAATCCAAGCCGTGTGAATCATCGCTTGCATAACTATTAATTCAGCATTGTTGGGTTGTTTGGTTATTTCTACATCCAAAGTAGTTTGTGCTTTTGTCAACAACGCATTGATTTGGTCTTTGTCTTTCGTTGTAAAAGCTGTTGTTGTGTTAACCAATGCTACATAATAATTGGGCAACCAATTGTCTTTTTCAGCTGAAGCAATTCGTTCGAACATGGACGAAGCTTCCGTGTTTTTTCCTTCTCCCCAAAGAGCAAATGCTTTACCCATTCCTTGTTCGTACTGACCTTGAGAGAATAATTGTGCTGTCACAAATAAAACGATGGTAACGATAATTTTTGTCATGATGTAAAAGTTTAAAAGTTTAAAATTGTTTAAGATTGTTTAAAGGTTTAATTTGTTTAACTCTTTTGTTGAAACAAATTTCAGTTGAAAAAAGAGCTTTTGAAAAAGAGTGTGACTGAGTTGTTGAATTTTAGGGATGAATTGTTTTTAAGGCTTGGGACTAAAGATTATCCAACTGATTCGATTTCTTATCTTCGCTAATGGTCCAAAAGAAACCGATAAAGAAAAATCGATCTGCAGGTTGACCTATGTCACGACGTTGAAAATCTCCATTCAAATCGGGAGTATTAGCATATTGATAGCCAAACACGTTTTCTGTTCCCAAAACATTGGATACAGAGAAATACAAAATCTTTTGTTGCGAAATTAAATAAGCCCAATTGAAGCTTAAATTTTGATAGGGTTTTGTCAATCCATTCATAAAATCAGCTTCATTCGGATCATTGTAAGGTCGGCCGGAATTGACTGTGTACGAAAATCCGATTTGCGATTTCCAATCATTTATCCAATGTTTTGTCACAATTGACAACGTATGGTCGGCAACAAAACTGGGTTGCACTGCCGTTAGATAATTTCTGTAAAGTCGCTCCGAATCTATAAACGAATAGGAAACCCAATATTCGGTATTTTTAATCGTTTTATTATCTCTCCAAAAAATGTCAAGTCCTTGGGCAAATCCATCCCCATTTGAATTGTATTCCGAATCAAATTGTGGTTGTTGAGAATTAAAAGTTACTAAATCATCATACGATTTATAATAAGCCTCTGCACGGAAAGTTCGCCCCTCTTTATTGTATTGATAATTCAAAATGAAGTGGGATGCTTTTTCTGATTTGAAATTTGTTTCATACTTTATATATTCCTGTCTAGGTGTTTGAACAAAATCGCCATAAGCAAAGGAAAACTGTCCATTTTTTGAAACTTTATACGCAAAAGAAGCTCTTGGTGTCACCTGAAATTCATCCAAAAGTTGATTATCTGAAGCTCTAACACCCAATTTTAAAGCAAGTTTTTTACTAAAGAAAATATCCGATTCCGCATAAACCGCAGCTATCGTATTGTCATATCCTGAAGAAAAAGTTGTTTGCTCAAAAGGAATAAAATCTTCATCAAACTTGGTCACGAAATAATCGGCTCCTCCGGATAATTTAATTCGTTCGGTTATTTTTTTAGAAACTTTGGCTTTCAAATGTGTGGCATATTCCGCATTTTGTACTATATCGGTATTGATTCCAATTTCATTCAAACTGATTCCATAACTCACCCCTGTTTGCAACGACCAATTGTTTCCAAAAGTTCCTTTATAGGAAGCATTTCCATAAAAATTATTGTTTTTCAAATCAAAACGCACTTTTTCGGGTTGGTTGATATCTTCCTGATTTAAATCAAAATCGGACACATCTAAAGAAGCATAAATTTTTAATAACCCATTTTTAAATTGGCGACGAAAAACTGTCTCACCCGTTAACGATTGATACGGTTTATTCCAATCGACTTCCTGCGGAACCAACAATTGATAAGGTGCCAAATTTATATAAGACATATTGAAAGTTAGCGAACTTTTATTCCAACGTTGCGTGTTTCCCAAACCTAAACCTACTGACATTAATGAAATTTCTGTTTGTTCCTGAAGCACATCATCATTGGTATTTAAGGACAAAATACTTGATAGTGCTTCACCATATTCAGCACTATAACCACCCGTTGAAAATGAAATTCCACTAAATAAAAAAGGTGAAAATCGGCCACGAGTTGGCAAATCATTGGCTGTTGCACCATACGGTTGGGCCACGCGTAAACCATCAACAAATGTTTGGGTTTCATCGGCTTCTCCACCACGTACGAAAAGTCGATTACTTTCGCCTACCGTTTGTGCTCCGGGTAATGTTGCCAATGCACCAATAATATCTCCCACAGCACCAGCAGTTGTAACAATATCCAAGGGTTTTAAAACAGATACTCTAGCTTTATCACCGGCTTCAAATGTACCTGCAGTTAAGATTACGGCGTCGAGAACATTCACACTTTCTTTTAATTTAATGATTTGGTTTTGAAATTGGCTGATATCAATTTCCTTTGCATAGGTTTCAAAGGATAGAAAACTAACAATCAATGTTTTTGTTCCCGTTTCTTTTGTTGTAAAAGAAAAATAGCCGTTTTCATCTGTTGAACCACCATCATAGGTTCCTTCTAAATAAACATTGGCTCCGGGAATAGGCCCGCCTTTTTCATCGGTGACTTTACCTGAAACTACGTTTTGACTGAATGAAAGAAAGTAAACGAATACAAATGCTAAAGTGAGACAAGTTTTCATGCTGTTTGATTTTGATGAAACAAAATTGCTTCAAACCAAACTTTTTAAAAATATTAAAATACTGAGTTGTAAAAAAACAAGGATGAATTGTATCTTTAAACAAAAATTTAATCCTTTAAAATTGCCATGAATCCTAAAATTCAAATTACTAAAACAGAATTACTCTCCGATAATTGGTATCTATTGAACAAAGTAACCTACAACTTTACCCCGGAAAACGGACAACCAGAAACACAACGACGAGAAGTGTATGATCGTGGTAACGGAGCTGCTATTTTATTATACAATAAAGAAAATCAAACCGTCATTTTAACCCGACAATTTCGGTTACCTACTTTTTTAAACGGTAACGAAAACGGTATGATGATTGAAGTTTGTGCCGGACTTTTAGACGAAAAAAATCCGGAAGACTGTATCAAACGCGAAACCGAAGAGGAAACCGGTTACCGCATTCAAGACGTGAAAAAAGTTTTTGAAGCCTACATGTCACCAGGAGCTGTGACTGAAATTTTATACTTTTTCACCGCGGAATACCAACCAGAAATGAAAGTCAGTGAAGGCGGCGGATTAGCCTCAGAACACGAATATATAGAAGTTTTGGAATTGGATTTTAATCAAGCAATGGCAATGGTTTATAATGGAGAAATCAAAGATGCAAAGACAATTATGTTATTGTTACATGCGAAAAATCTTCAGTTACTTTAAAACCAAAATCTTTTCAACAAATAACAATTCTCAAATCAAAAATCGTAATTATTGTTTACTTTTGCCTTCCGTAAAATGCAATGATTATGATTTATAAATTCCGAGTGATACTCGACACCGAAGAAGATATTTTCAGAGATTTAGCCATTGAATGTACCGATACTTTAGAAGATTTACACAATGCCATTGTAAATGCTTTTGGATTTGACGGAAGCGAAATGGCCTCTTTTTATACGTGTGACGATAATTGGAATCAGGAAGATGAAATCCCTCTTTTTGATACAGGAGATGTGCCCGGTGAAATGCGAATCATGAGTGATTTGACTTTGGAAGATATGCTGTATGAAAAGCAAACCAAAATCATTTATGTATATGATTTCTTAAACATGTGGACATTCTTAGTGGAATTAGCTGCTATTGAAGAAAAACAAGCCGGAGCTACCTATCCTGAATTATTATATTCATTAGGTTTAATGCCACTTGCAGCAAACGACCCAACATTTGAAGCCGACGATGATTCACTTTTTACCGAATTTGAAGACGAGCTAGACGAAGACGATTTAGATATGTTTGAAGGAGACGATTCTTTTGAGGATTTCGGGTTTGAGGAAAACTGGAATTAAACTGCCGAAAATATAAATAGCGAAAAACATAAATTATTAAACCAAGAATCCATTTAACAAATTAAACGAGTTCAGTGGAGAACTGGAGGATATGATAATTTCATTTATATATAATAAACGAATCAATTAAAAATTCAGTGTCTCAGCAACTCAGCAACTTAAAAATATGATTAACTTATTCAACGCCCATATCGAATCACTTTCCATCCACCGTGTTGGAAACAAAAGCCGTAACGAAGCCATTTTTTTATCGGAGCAACCGTATCAGACCAATGATGAGATTGTACCTCTTTTAAAAGAATTTTTCTTAAAATCTTTTCGTGAAAAAGAGGAAAACTATTATCAGTTTGCTCACGAAGTAGATTTGGAATACCACGATATGTTTAAATTGGCTACGGAAGTTTTTGATAATCCTTCAACCATCCACGAAGTGTCTAAAAAAATTACCAAGCATTTGTTTGAGCAATCTAATCATCCACACATTAAAAATGGGGAGGTTTATGTAGCACATTTTACACATTTAACCATTGACAACAACCAAGTAGATGCGATTGGTGTGTTTAAAAGTGAAGTGCAAGCTGATTTTTTACAATTTGAAGAAAAAGCCAGTAACCTAGAAATGCATTTACAACACGGCATCAATTTGAATAAATTGGATAAAGGTTGTTTAATTTTTAATTACAAAAAAGAAGAAGGATATAAAATTTTAACAGTCGATAGCAACCGTTACGATGCTCGTTATTGGTTGGAGCATTTCTTAAATGTAGATGCTTTCCAAGACGAAAATTTCATTACTAAAAAATATTTAAAATTTTGTCAGGATTTTGCCAAAGATGTTGTTTTTCCAGCCGAAGACAAAAAACAAGAAGTAATGTTCATGAACCGTTCAGTGAATTATTTTGCTAAAAACGATGAGTTTGAAGAAACCAATTTCTTGAATGAAGTCATGGAAAACCCTGATTTGATTCCGGAATTCAAAAGTTATAAAGTAGATAAAGGTGAAAAATACAGCATCGAGGATGTAACCAATTTCCCGATAGCTAACGCTGCCGTTTCTGATGCTCGTAAGAAAATTAAAAACGTAATTAATTTGGATACGAACATTCAAATTAAACTCGATTTCATTAACCCGGAAAGTGCCGAAAAATATGTAGAAAAGGGTTGGGATGAAGAAAAACAAATGTATTATTACTTGGTTTATTTCAATAAAGAGCAGAAATCTTAGTTATAAAAATGTGCTAATCTTTCTTTTTATAAAACACTAATCCTTAATTATTTATACGATTAAGGATTTTTTTTATTTTTTGTAGTTATAAACCTTATAAAATATTAATTTTCAACAGTTTATCGATTTTATTTGGCTGTTTATCTATAATAGTGTAGGTTTATCTCACCACAAAAAAACCTACATCTATGAAAACCTACATCACTCCAGAGCCATCTCCTGGCACCGTTTTTATTTGTACCCTTATTGGACACAAATACCAAACTACCAGAAAAATCACCAATCATTTCAGTGAATACAAATGCAAATGTTGCGGAAAGCAAATGACCGATGACGGTAGAGGCCGATTGACATTGCTAACCCCTGAACTTCATGAAATCAATGAAACATTAAAAATGATTTTTCATAAAAAAAGTCAACATCTCCAAAGTGCATAAATAGTAGGTGTTGGCAAAACATTTCTCCAATTGATAGTATTTTGAGTGTTTAGCCAACACCTAATTTTAATCGATATCCAATTTTCCAAAATTATAAGTAACAAATTCCTAACTTAGTCGTCCTACTCCTAACGATTAAATGCTACTATTTTGGAAACTATTCTCACTATTGAAAAACTGAATAAACGATTCGGACCGGTTCATGCTGTTAAAAATGTCTCGCTAGAAATAAACAAAGGAAATGTTTACGGTATTTTAGGTCCAAACGGGAGCGGAAAATCGACAACGTTAGGAATCGTATTAAATGTTGTCAACAAAACTTCCGGAGAATACCGATGGTTTGGCGGTGCAATGGAAACCCACGAAGCTTTAAAAAAAGTGGGAGCCATCATTGAGCGACCAAATTTTTACCCTTACATGACAGCTCAGGAAAATTTAGAATTGGTTTGTAAAATCAAAGGAACACCGTATTCTAAAGTGACAGAAAAATTAGAACTTGTCGGTCTTATTGATAGAAAAGACAGTAAATTCAGAACTTTCTCATTAGGTATGAAACAGCGTTTAGCTATTGCTTCTGCCCTTCTTAACGACCCTGAAATTTTAATATTGGACGAACCAACTAACGGTTTAGATCCGCAAGGAATTCGTCAAATCAGAGATATTATCAAACATATTGCTTCTCAGGGAACGACAATTTTATTAGCTTCTCACTTATTAGACGAAGTTGAAAAAGTATGTAGTCATGTATTGGTTTTAAGAAAAGGACAAATTCTTTATTCCGGAAAAGTCGATGGTATGATTGCCAATGAAGGATTTTTCGAACTACAAGCTGATAATTTGGAAGAATTAAAAGCTGCTTTAATTGCTCATCCCGCCATAGAAAAAATGGTTTTAGAAGAAGGTAAATTAGTTGTTTATCTCAAACAAGCATTTGAGGCGAAAGATTTAAACAAGTATCTTTTTGAAAAAGGAATTTATCTTAATCATTTAGTAAAACGCAAACATAGTTTGGAAGAACAGTTTTTAGAATTAACAAGTAAGAACTAAACCAATTACACTTTACCTTTCATCAATTACCATCATGACAAGACTTCTTCAAATAGAATTTCAAAAAATATGGAAAAACAGAGCCAGTCGGATTTTAACGATTGCCTATTTCGTTATTCTTTCCTTTATCGCTTTAATTGCTTCAATTAAATTTAAAATTGGCACATTTGAATTACATATTGCCGATCAGGGAATCTTTAATTTTCCTTATATCTGGCATTTTAACACATATATTGCTGCTATTTTAAAGTTCTTTTTGGCTATAGTCATTGTTTCCATGATGGCTAATGAATATTCATACGGAACATTAAAACAAAACCTCATCGATGGATTGAGTAAAAAAGAATTTATACAATCTAAGTTTTTAACGGTTGTCGTTTTTGCTTTAGGCTCAACCCTTTTCATTTTTATCATGTCACTTTTATTGGGATTAAGTTTTTCTTCCTACAATGAAATTGGTATTATTTTCTCCGATTTAGATTATTTGTTTGCCTATTTTTTAAAACTTACTGCTTTTTTCTCCTTTTGTTTATTTTTAGGAATCTTAGTCAAACGTTCGGCTTTTGCCATAGGATTTTTATTCATTTGGAATATTATTGAAGGAATTATAATTGGTTTATTACGATGGAAAGTTTTTAAAGATTCGGATGATTACCAAAAAATCACGCAATTCCTTCCTTTGGAATCGATGTCAAACCTAATCAAAGAGCCATTCAGCAGACTTTCCGTCATCAAAAACATTGAAGAAACCATTGGTGGTGCTGCTAATGTAAAAGATTATGGTGTACATTGGTACTCACTTTTAATTGTTCTTTGTTGGATTGTTATTTTTGTGTTAATGTCCTATAAAATTCTCAAGAAAAGAGATTTGTAGTATCTTTGCAAACGCTATGAAGTTTGCCAAAAACATCTTATTTTTTTTACTGCTCATTATTGCTTTCCAATCCGGAAAAGCACAATATATTCAAATTGATGACAATCAATCTGCTCAAGAATTAATTGAAAATGTATTGATAAACAGTTCGTGTGCAAATGTTTCCAATATCACCGTTTCGGGTTGGGCTTTTACTAATGGCAATAGTTATGGTTATTTCAATCGAGGCACTAGCACTTTTCCTTTTCAGGATGGCGTGATAATTGCAACCGGTAGAGCCCTTTCCGCTATTGGACCAAACAGTAGTTTACTAAGTGAAGGCCCCACAAACTGGCCTGGTGATATCGATTTACAACAAGCCATCAATGAAACAAATACTATTAATGCTACTGTGATAGAATTTGACTTTTTGCCATTTGCCAATAAAGTAAGTTTTGACTATATATTTTCTTCCGAACAATATTTGTCGAATCCGAATTCTAATCAATGTTCTTATTCCGATGGATTTGCCTTTTTATTAAAAGAAGTAGGTAGCCAAGACCAATATACAAATTTAGCTGTTGTACCCGGAACAGCAATTCCGGTCAAAGTTCCAACAGTTAGAGGAGCAGGTACAATTTGCCCCCCTGCAAACGAAGCTTATTTTAATGCTTTTAATGGCATTGAACACCCTACAAATTATAATGGCCAAACAAAAATCTTAAAAGCAGAAAGCCTTGTAACACCTGGTGTTTTATATCATATTAAATTAGTTATTGCAGATCAGGGCAATAATTTATATGATTCCGCTATTTTTTTAGGGGGAGGAAGTTTTACAGTAGAAACCGAGTTAGGAGACGATCGATTGATTGCAAACGGAAACCCATTGTGTGAAAATGAAACTCTTACATTAGATGCTACGACGCCAAATGCTGTTGGCTATAAATGGTATCGAAATAACGTTCTTATAAACAATGAAACCAATCAAACTTATACTGTAAATTCTTTTGGTGTTTATAAAGTTGAAGTTGTTTTTAATACTACTTGCTCTTCTTTTGGTGAAATAGTAATTGAATATAGTTCAAATCCAATTCCTAATGATGTTAACCTGACACAATGTGATTCAGACATGGATGGGTTAGCTATTTTTAATTTAAATGATGCAAATAACAGCATTATCGGAAGTAATCTAAATGTTGGCCCACCAAAGTATTTTTTGAGTTTTAATGATGCTTTTACCGTTCAAAACACATTGTCGAGTATAGATTCATTTCAAAGTACAACTCCCAATCAAATTATTTATGCCCGATTAGAAAATACGTTTGGTTGTTTTGGAATTTCTGAAGTTACTTTATCAACTTCAATTAGTTCTGTTATTGTCCCTCCAATTTCTATATGTGATGGAGATACTAATCAAGATGGAATAACAGTGATAGATTTATCCATGAATATTTCACCAACGGTATTAGGTTATTTCCCAACCGGATTACAAGCGGTTTATTACAGTTCAACTGAAAATGCTCAAACACAAACAAATGCGTTACCAAACAATTATACGAATACAATTCCTTTTGAAGAATTAATTTTTGCAAGAATAACTGATGGTGTAAACTGTTTTGGAATTTTACCAATTACCCTAAAAATCAATATTTTTACTCCAAATAATTTTGAAACAGAAGAACTTTCACTCTGTGAAAATGAAACTTATTTTTTAGAAGTGGAGGAAATTTACGAAAGTTATCTTTGGAACACAGGAGAAATAACTCCACGAATTAATATTTCAGTACCTGATACTTATACTGTTACTGTTATCAATTCTGATGGATGTGAAGCTACCAAAACATTTATAATTATACCTTCCGGAGTGGCAACAATAACTTCTATAGATGTACAAGATTTTTCGGGAAATCAAAATACTGTACAAATCAACTATACCGGTTTAGGAGATTATCTCTTTTCTTTAGATGGAAATTATTTTCAAAACAGTCCGATTTTTACTAATGTGGAACCCGGAGAATATCTTGTTATTGTTAAAGATACAAACGGTTGTGGAACTGTTACCCAACAAATTTTCGTACTAGACTACCCCCGTTTTTTTACTCCAAATGGGGATGGATTTAATGACTTTTGGGAAATTAAAAACTTTAATCAACCAAATTCTAAAATTTACATTTTCAATCGATACGGGAAATTGATTAAAGAAATAGTTCCGAATCAAAAAGGTTGGGACGGGACTTTTTCCGGTTCGCTCTTACCTTCTTCAGATTATTGGTTTTCTCTTTTTTTAGAGAATGGAAGAATCATAAAAGGTCACTTCGCATTAAAAAGATAATTTGTTATCTTTGTTACCCTTTGAAAAAGAAAAATGAAAAAAATCGCTCTGTTTTTTCTATTAATTACCCTAAACTGTTTTGGTCAGTTTAGTAAAACACATTATATCCCACCTCTTGGAGGTTCGACCGGACAACCGGCACAAAACCAATATATGTATATTTCTTCTCCAAGTTTAACTCCTGTAAATTTCACTATCAATTCCTTAGGAGGAGGAACAGTAAGTGGGACAGTTTCACGAAATAGCCCCTATGTATATACCATCGGTTTTGGTACAGATTCGCAATTAATGGTGAGCAGTAGTTCCATGAGTGCCGTTTTGAACAACAAAGGTTTCATTGTAGAAGCTGAAGATCAAGTATATGTAGCTGTAAGACTAACTGCTTCACCACAAAATTTTCAGGCAGGTGGCTTGGTTTCAAAAGGATTAGCCGCATTAGGTACACAATTTAGAATTGGAGCTTTTGTTAATACCGGAATTTCCGGAATTACAAATAATCACTTAACGTTTGTTTCCATACTTGCTACAGAAAATAATACATTAGTTTCTTTCAGCGATATAAAACCCGGAGTTACTTTAATTAATAATGGTGGAGCCGGAAATAACCCTGCAGCAATAACTTTAAATAGGGGGCAAAGTTATGTAATGGCTACCACTGGACCTAGTGTTCCTAATACAGACGGACTGATTGGAGCATTAGTTTCATCAGATAAACCTATTACTGTGAATTGTGGATCATTTGCAGGGACAAATGGTAATGTAGATAATAATTTAGATTTGGGTTTTGACCAAATTGTATCCGCCGAGAGAACCGGAAATGAGTACATTTTTGTACGAGGTTTTGGTATAGACATCACGGAAAGACCATTACTTATTGCTCATGAAAATAATACGGAAATCTTTTTAAATGGAAATACAGGAACGCCGGATTATACAATTAATGCCGGACAATATATTGCCTTAGATGGTTCAAACTACAGTTCAGACGGAAATTTATATGTAAATACCTCTAAAAATATTTTTGCCTATCAAGGAGTTGGAGGTAGTACACAGGCCAATCAAGAAATGTATTTTGTACCCCCATTAAGTTGTCAAACCCCAAAAATTATTGATAATATTCCATTAATAAACTTAATAGGAAATATCTCTTACACAACTAATAGTGGCGTAAATATTGTTACAGAAACAGGAGCGAATATTGATTTCATCCTGAATGGCACAAATTATTCACTAGCTTCATTACCGGCTTTTATCAATGTACAAGGACCTTTTAATGTACAGGGAAATACAAATTACATTACATACAAGTTGACCGGATTTACGGGAAACATCTCTGTTTTTGCCAATAAACAATTGTATATTTCTTATTTTGGGTCTAATGATGCTGCCACTTATGGTGGTTACTATTCCGGATTTACATTTAAACCGGAAATTTCGTTTAACCGTTTGGATGTAACGAGTGATAATTGTATACCTAACGTAAATTTATCCATCAATTCTCTTTCTCCTTTCGATACATATCAATGGTATTTTAATGGTGTTCCAATAGCGGGTGCAACTAATCCAAATTATACGCCAACCGTTCCCGGATTATACTATTTATCGGCAACAGTTACTACCTGTAATATCACGTTGATATCAGATGAAATACCGGTTAGTTCTTGTCCTGAAGATACTGATGGAGATGGAACTTATGACAATATTGACTTAGATTACGACAATGATGGGATTGCTAATTGTACTGAATCGTATGGTAATTTAGATTTAAATCTTTTGAATACAACCACAGGAACTATTACTAGTGGTAATTATTCAAATTCTTTTACGGGATTAATTACTACAGCCGGAACAGCTTTACCAACAACAAACCCTTTTATTGGAGCTGTTGATGGTAGCTTTATAACTAATCCTGCTATCGGTATTGGAAACTCTGTTTCTTATGAAATGAATTTTTCTCAACCGGTAAGTTTATCTATGGAATATGTAAGTACCGCAAATTCAACTGATTTATTATCCTCCACTGGCGAGTTTATTATACAATGTGCTATCAATAAAACAATAACCATTCTAAACCCAACCGGTCAACTATTAATTGATACCAATTATGATGGTATTTATGAAAGTGGTGTGACTGAATATTCGTCTTTTCAAATTCGATTTCGTTTAAACAGTACGATTCCATTAGCTGCCGGAAGTGGAACTTTTAAACTCAAATCCTATTTAACAGATTTTCTATCGATCAAGCATATCAACATTTCTGAAGGTTCTTCAAAAGCTACTTTCAAGATTTTAGCCACTTGTGTTCCTAATGATTCTGATAGTGATGGTATTCCTAATCAATTTGATTTAGATAGTGATGAGGATGGAATATCAGACAACATTGAAGCACAAGGGCAGAACTTCATTGCTTTCAACCCTATAGATGCTGATGGAAATGGAATTAGTGATGTTTATGGAAATGGTCTTTTTCCAATAGATACAGACGGAGATGGAGTGCTAAATTATGTAGATTTAGACAGTGATAATGATGGAATATATGACTCCGTAGAAACAGCAATCGACACAAACGGAGATGGCATCGGAAATTATCTTACATTGGACAGTGACGGAGATCTATGTAATGATGTTATTGAAGCAGGATTTATAGACGAAAATTCAGACGGATTATTAGGGAACGGGTCTATTGTAGTGAATAGTTTTGGCGTTGTCACTAATGCTCCAAACGGTTATACGCCTCCAAATTTGAATTACATTATTGGTGCACCAATTGCAATTACTGCACAACCGCAAAATCAATTCACTTGTAATACACAAAATTCTTCGTTTACTTTTACCGGAACTGTTTCTGATAGCTATCAATGGCAATTGAGTACAAATGGCGGTGCAACTTGGTCTGTTATATTTAATTCTGCTGTTTACTCAGGAGCAACAACTACAACCTTACAAATAACCGGAGCAACAACTTCAATGAACAATTATCGCTATCGGGTTTTGTTAAACAGAGTTGGAAACAGTTGTGGATTATTATCTGATGGAGCAACATTAACAGTATATCCACTACCCGTTCTAACATCACCGGTTTCTATTGTGCAATGTGATAATGATGCTACAAATGATGGAATTTCGGAAGTGAGTTTAATTCAGAAAAATGATATAATTTCTGCTAATGCGGCTAATGAAATTTTTACTTATTTCACAACACAACTTGCCGCTCAAACTAATAATTCGGCCTTTCAAATTTCAAATCCTTTAACCTACAATACAGGTAATACAACTGTTTGGGCTCGGGTAGAAAACAGTGATGGTTGTTTTGAAGTAGGACAAATCGATGTATTTGTTTCTGCTACCCAAATTCCAAATTCATTTATTAGGAAATTTTCAAAATGTGACGAATATTTTGATGTCGTTAATGATGACAGAGATGGTGTCTCTCAGTTTGATTTCAGTAGCGTAACAGTTGACATCAGTGGTCTATTACCAACAACAACTCCATTCACAATTAAATATTATAAAACAGAAGCAGATGCTTTGGCGGAAACAGATATTAATGGTAATTCATTGGAAATTAATCCATCTAATTATCAAAACATTGGCTTTCCCGGATTCCAACAAATTTGGGTTCGAGTAGAAAGCTCATTAGACAATGCCTGTTATGGTTTAGGACCTTTTGTGGAATTAACGGTTGAAGAACTTCCGGTTGCTAATCCAATTCCTGATTTTATTTCTTGTGATGATAACCAAGATGGTAAATTCCCTTTCAATACAAGTTCAATTGAAACAACTCTTTTAGGAACGCAAAATCCTAGTATTGTAACAATCACTTATTTTGATCAAAATAACATTTCACTCCCAAGTCCGTTACCTAATCCTTTTTTGACTGGCTCACAAACTATTAGATTAAGAGTGACAAACAATGCAACTTCTGACCCAAATGGACCTTGTTATGATGAAACTACTTTAACTTTTAAAGTTGATATTCTTCCTGTTGCTAATCCTGTTCCTGATTTTACAACTTGTGATATTGATGGTATAGAAGACGGCTTGTTTAGTTTTGACACATCAATAATTGAAAGTACACTATTAAATGGACAAACCGGAATGATTGTTACCTACTTTGATGAAAATAATAATTCTTTATCCAGTCCGTTACCAAATCCCTTTGTGACAAAAACGCAAACCATTACAGCTGTAATTACAAATCCAATAAATACAAGTTGTCCGGCCACTACAACTATTGATTTTATTGTTTATCCACTACCTCAATTAGCAGATGGATTCAAAGAAATTATCTGTTTCGGGGTAGATGCAATAACTTTTGATGCCGGTTTATTAGTTGGAAACAGTACTGATTTCACTTATCAATGGTTCAAAGATGATGTTCTTATGATTGGTGAAAATAACTATCAACTTACGGTAAATCAAAATGGAATTTATAAAGTTATTGTTACTTCTGCATTTGGCTGTGAACAAACAAGAACAATCGAAATAGTTTACTCACAACCGGCAACTATAGATGATATTGTTGTGGTCGATTTGGTAGAAAATAATTCAGTTACAATTCTTGTGAGTGGTTCCGGAAGTTATGTTTACAGTTTAGACTCGGCAAATGGATTATTCCAAACATCAAACGTTTTTGAAAACGTAATAGCTGGAATTTACAACGTTTATGTGAAAGATTTGTTGGGATGTGGAGTAGTTTCACAAGAAATTCCGGTTTTAGGAGCACCGAAATTTTTCACACCTAACGGCGATGGTTATAATGATACTTGGAATGTAAGAGGGGTGAGTGCAAAATATTATGCCAATACCATTATTTATGTTTTCGATCGATTTGGAAAACTAATCACTCAAGTTGATCCAAAAGGCGAAGGTTGGGATGGCACTTTTAATGGTCAAAATTTACCCTCTACCGATTATTGGTATTCTATAAAATTCGAAGATGGAAGAATGGTCAAAGGTCATTTTGCATTAAAAAGATAGTTATGAAAAAAACAATTGTTCTGTATTTATTACTGTTTAGTTCAACCATAAGTTTTGCTCAAGTTACGCAAGTGTGTGCCGGTAATATCGAAATATATCAAAACTTTGCTTCAACCTTTGTAGCTCCCAGAAACGTTAGCGTTTGGCTCCCGGAAAACTATTACCCCAAAAAAAAGTATGCTGTTTTGTATATGCATGATGGCCAAATGCTTTTTGATTCGACTAAAACTTGGAATAAACAGGAATGGGGAGTGGATGAATGTATAACTAAACTTTTCCGGCAAGGAAAAATAAAAAATGTTATTGTAGTAGGTATTTGGAATACAGACAATACAAGGCATCCCGAATATTTTCCTCAAAAACCATATGAAAGTTTATCCGTAAAAGAAAAGGAAACAGTTTCAAATTCACTACAAAAAAGAGGAATTACTGTACCTTTTAAACCGTTTTCAGATAATTACTTAAAATTTATTGTTGAAGAACTTAAACCTTTTATTGATAAAACCTACTCTACCCGAAAAGAAAAAGAGAACACGTTTATAGCCGGATCAAGTATGGGCGGACTTATATCAATGTATGCAATGTGTGAATATCCAGAAGTTTTTGGCGGGGCTGCATGTCTATCAACACATTGGCCGGGAACATTTGAAATTGAAAACAATCCTATTCCAAATGCTTTTATCAACTACCTGAAAACCAATTTACCCGATAGTAAATCACATAAATTCTATTTTGATTTTGGCACTGGCACACTTGATGCAATGTATCCTCCCTTGCAAGCAAAGGTAGATGAAGTAATGCAAACAAAAGGATATACAAATAATAACTGGATAACACAAAAATTTGAAGGTGCAGAACATTCCGAAAATGCATGGAGAGTACGTTTACACATTCCTTTTGAATTTTTACTTAAAAAATAGTTTTTCACATAATAGACAAACCCATTTTAGGACGCTTTTTAGCGTCCTTTTATTATTCTAAGGAGAAAGTTATTAATTATTTATGTTGAAAAAATAATGTTTCGTTTCTAAAAAGTAAAAAGTAAAATCTTTACTTTAGTTCTAGCTAAAAATGAACAACCCTTTTATCCATGAAAAAATATTTTTCTTTTAAATTCTCATTTCTATTTTCTACTCTTTTGCTCATTTTAATCAGTGAATCAGGATTTGCTCAGTTAGCGGTTCCCTTTAAAGTGAGATATCAATCTCATGTAAAAGGAGACATGACAATCATTGCAAATACAATTGTTAATAGAACAGAATCAAAAAATGCTACATCCGAACCATATAATGATATTTCAGAAAAAGCAAAATTGAATGATGAATTCGAAATGGCTTATATTGATATAGATAACGATGAAACTACTTTTAGTTCCAGTTCAGCCCAATTAAACCTAACTACTTCCACTACCAAAAAAGTTATTTATGCCGGTTTATATTGGTCAGCATTATATAAATATGAATCCGGTATCAGAGACAAAAAATGGAACTACATTGCTGTTGATAACAAAAGAACATCCGTCAATGAAATCAAATTTAAATTACCTGGAAAATCAGACTATATAGATATTGCTGGAGAAGTTTTATTTGACGGTTTAGAAGTAAAAAACTTCAAAGAAAGTGCTCCTTATGCCGCTTATGCTGATGTAACCCGTTATATTCAATCATTAGAAAATCCTAACGGTGATTATACCGTTGCAAATATTAAAGCTACCCAAGGTATCATCAGCGGCGGTGTGGCTGGTGGCTGGTCATTATTTATTGTTTTCGAAGACGATAGTGAAACAGAAAAATTCATCACTTCCTTTGATGGATTTGTTGGAATTACAACCCGACCTGTTGAAATTTCATTTACTGGATTCAGCACTTTGCCCGAAGGAAAAGTAAATGCTAAACTAGCCTGTGCCGCTTTAGAGGGCGACCGAAACTTAACCGGTGACCAATTAGAAATAAAATCCGGTGATAATTTAAAATACAGTTTACTTAGTCATCCTTTAAAACCCGCCGATAATTTTTTTAACAGCACTATCATAATTAATGATGATTATTTCGAATTAAGAAACCCGAATAGTTTGAACACATTAGGTTATGATACTTGTTTATTACAAATTAACAATCAAAACAACGCAATTATTCAAAACAACAGCTCAAAAGTATCGTTAAAATTAAAATCATCCGGCGACCGCTATTCCATGTTTTTTAGTGCTTTTAATGTTGAAGTTAGTGATCCACTTAAAAAAATTGATTCGGCCGAGTTAGTTTCAACAGAAAAAAAACAGA
>ERZ795054.438-NODE-438-length-54877-cov-8.277918_pt1 | contig 54877 bp, 52 predicted proteins | sample MGYA00375138_ERZ795054 | MGnify/ENA primary metagenome ERZ795054 (study PRJEB30183, sample SAMN05720215) | anaerobic digester metagenome | isolation source: active sludge of municipal wastewater-treating anaerobic digesters | place: USA | collected 2014-12-23 ... | reverse complement strand
CTCGCTGATGTCCTTGATGATGCCCTGCACCTCGACGATCCGCCCCTCCGCGTCCTTGAGGGCGTGGGCGGTCTCGAGGGCGAAGACCGTGCCCCCGTCCTTGCGCCTCAGGACGATCTCGTAGTCCGAGGCGAAGCCCTCGGAGCGGATGCGCCCGAGGAAGTGCTCGCGATCCTCGGGGTTGAGGGCGAGGTCCGAGAAGGGATGGCCGAGTATCTCGTGCCGCTCGGAGCGGCCCGTGAGGGCGAAGCCGGCGGCGTTCATGCTCGTCACGACGTCCTCCGCGTTCGCCGTGTAGATCATGTCGCGCGAGTCCTCGAAGAAGGCCCGCAGCCGCCGCTCGCTCTCGGCGAGGTTCTTCTCGACCTGGCGCCGGACGAACTCCTCCCGCTCCCGCTCGATGCGGACGTCGATGATGGGCGTGAGCGTCCTCGCGATCGAGGAGAGGGCCGAGCCCTCCCCGGCCGCCCAGGTCCTCGCGGAGCGGCCGAGGAGGACGAAGCTCAGGTGGCCCTCGGCCGCGTGGAGCTCGGAGGACATCCAGTGCTCGAGCGGGGACTCGAAGCCGGGCAGGGTCCAGGGCCCGAAGCGCGACACCTCGGGCGCGCTCCTGACCGGGCCGACCGCCTCGCGCCAGCGGGCCTCGGGCAGGCCGATGGGGAACTCGGTCCCGGCGAGGCAGAAGGAGAATTCCTTCCGCCCGTTGACGTAGAAGAGGGCGGCGGTCTCGGCCTCGAAGAACCGCTTGAGGACGCCCGCGACCTGGGCGTAGGCCTTCTCCGTGGCGTCCTGGGCGAAGATCCTGCACAGCTCGGCGACGGTCTCGATCATGGCTCGCCCTCCGTCTGGGGAGCCTCCTGCTCGACGCGGAAGAAGGAGAGGAGGCCCAGGGTGCTGAGTATGACGCTCATCTTCTGAGGGACCCTCACGAGGGTGAGGCCGACGCCCCGCTCCTGGCCCCGCGTGAGCAGGGCGGTGACGAGCCCGATGCCCGTGGAGGATATGTAGCTGACCCCCGCGAGGTCGAGGTACAGGGAGCTGCCCCGGGGGCAGGCGGCGAGGACGGCCTCGAGCACGGGGCCGAGGTCCGTCGAGCGCTTCATGTCGAGATCCCCGAAGAGGCGGAGCACGAAGGCGCTGCCCGGGGCGCCCGCGACGCCCCGCACCTCGACCCGGGTCTCCGGGTGGCGGGCGTTGTGGTGGGCGACGATCGCTTCGGCTTCCATGGCCTTCAGAGGAGCTTCGCCGTGAGGATGGTCACGTCGTCGTCGAAGTCCGGGCGGCCGGAGGCGGCGAGGGCCGATTCCATGAGCTTGCGGTGGTACTCGGGCGAGTACTCGAGCCCCTCGAAGATCTCCTGGGCCCGCGCGGGCGGGCAGCCCTCCGAGCAGCCCGCCTCGACCAGTCCGTCGGTGTAGAGGGTCAGCGCGTCGCCCGGGCGGAGCTCCACGGCCTGCTCCGCGTAGGCGATGGAGCCGGCGAAGCCCAGGCCCGAGCCGGCGACGAGGAGCTCGAGGGCCTTTCCTCCCCGGACCAGGAAGGGATGGTTCTGCCCCGCGTTCGCGTACGAGAAGCTCCCGGCCTTGGGGTCCAGGACCCCGGCGAGGAAGGTGATGATGAGGCCCGAAGAGCTTCGCAGCTCGAAGTTCATGCGCTCGTTGAGCCAGGAGAGGAATTCGCCCGGGTGGAACTCCCTGCCGATCCTCGCGCGCACGTACTCGGGGAAGATGACCGCCTTCAGGATGCCCGTCACGAAGGCGGCCTTGACCCCGTGGCCGGCGACGTCCCCCACGAGGAGGAGGTAGCGGTCGGCGCCGATGAAGATGACGTCGTAGTAGTCGCCGCCGCAGTAGAGCCCGGGCACGGGCCGGTAGCTCGCCCGGAACTCGACGCCCTCGCTGCGGGGCAGGGTCGGGCGGAGCATGGCCTTCTGCATCTCGCCGGCCCAGCGGAGCTCCTCCTCCATGGTCCTCATGTAGCGCGCGTTCTGGCGCTTGAGCTCGCCGTGCTCGAAGGCCTTCTGCAGCTCGCCCAGGAGGTACTCCGAGTCCCAGGGCTTGAGCATGAAGCTGAAGATGCCCGCGCGCACCGCCTTGATGACCTCCTCGGTCTCGGAATAGCCGGTCAGGAGGACGGTCACGATCTCGGGATACTTCTCGCGCACCGCCAGGAGGAAGTCCGAGCCTTTCATCTCGGGCATCCGGAGGTCCGAGACCACGATGGCCGTCTCGGCCCCCCGCCCGGCGAGGAAGGCCAGGCCCTCCCTGGCGGAGATCTTGGCCACGATCTCGAGCTTCCGCTCGCGCGCCCAGTCGTGGAGCTCCCGCGCGAGGGAGTTCAGGATGTTCTGCTCGTCGTCGACCAGGACGACGCAGCGCTTAGCCGATGCCATATGATCCTCCTAGGGGCGCGCCTCGGCGCGGCCGATCTCGGGAAAGCGGAGCAGGGCAAGGGTGCCGCCGCCGGAGCGGAATTCGATAGAGCCGCCGAGCTGGGCGGCGAGGCCGCGGACGAGGATGATGCCGAGGCTCGAGGCCCCAGCCGGATCGAAGCCCTCGGGCAGGCCCGCCCCCTCGTCGCGGACCGAGAGCTCGACCTCGCAGCCGCGCCTCGCCACGGCGACCACGATGGGCCCCGCCTCCAGCCCTGGCGGGTAGGCGTGCCTGACCGCGTTGACGATGAGCTCGGTGCAGGCGAGGGCGGCGGGGATGGCCTGGGCGAGGTCGAGGCGCACCTCCTCCCCGCCCGTCGCCACCGAGAGCTTGTCGCCGAAGGCGGGGTACTCGCTTCGGAGCCAGTCCGCCGACTGGCGGAGGAAGAGCCCGAAGTCGATGCTGGCGAGGTCCTCGGAGCCGTAGAACTGGCCGTGGACGAGGGCCATGGAGGCGAGCCGCCGGGAGACGTCGCCGACGGCAGCGGAGAGCCGCGCGTCGCCGAGGCGCTCCTGGGTCAGGTTGAGCATGCTGGCGATGAGCTGGAGGCTGTTGTTGACCCGATGGTGGATCTCGCGGAGCAGGACGCGGTTCTCGGCGAGGGAGGACTCGAGCCGCTCTCGGGAGAGCTCGCGCTCGGTGACGTCGTCCTCGATGGCGACGAAGCCGCTCACGCAGCGCGTCTCGTCGAGGACGGGGGTTATGGTCAGCTCCTCCACGTAGGGGGAGCCGTCCTTGCGCCGGTTGCGGATCAGCCCGTGCCACACCCGCCCCGACGTTATGTCCTCCCACAAGGCCCTATAGAAACCGGGGCCCTGCTCCTCGGAGCGGACGAGCTCGCCGGCCTTCTTTCCCAGGGCCTCCTGCCGGGAGAAGCCGGTCAGCGCCTCGAAGGCGGGGTTCACCCAGGAGATGGTCCCCTCGCGGTCCGCGATGACGACGGCGTTCGCCGCGGCGTCGAGGGCCTTGCTCTTGAGCGAGAGCTCCTCCTCGACCTCCTTCCGGGCGCTGACGTCCGTCAGCGTGCCGACGATCTCCACCGCTCCGGAGCCGCCCGAGGCGAAGCGCATCTCGTCGCGGAGCCAGACCGCCCGCCGGTCCTTCCGCAGGAATCGGTACTCCTGCGAGACGAGGCCCCGGCTCGCGAGCGTCGCGATGGCCCCCATGGCGCGGGCGCGGTCCAGGGGATGGACCCCGGATATCCACCAGTCGTGGGCGAGGGCCTCCTCGGGCGAGTAGCCGAGGAGCTCGCCGATGTTCTCGCTCGCCCAGAGCCAGCGGGCCTCGCCGGCCTCGAGCCGTATCGAGTAGGTCACCGTGGGGCTCGTGGCGAGGTAGTGCGCCATGCGCGCGGCTATCTCGTCCCGCTCGCGCTCGGCCGCGGCCCGCGCGGTGACGTCGTGGAGGACGGCCAGGATATGGGTCCGCCCCCCGAGGGAGATGGGCCCCGCGAAGACCTCCACGTCCCGCAGGCCGCCGTCCGAGCGCCTCTGCCTGGACTCGAAGCGGTTCCGCCGCTGCGCGGCGGCCCTCCCGAGCTTCCTCCGGAGCTCCTCCCCGCCCGAGTCGCCCAGGTCGCGGAGATTCTTCGCCAGAAGCTCCTCGCGCCCCCAGCCGTAGAACTCGACCGCGGCCTGGTTGGCCCCGACGATGGCCCCGTCCTCGGGATCGACGAGGATCATGGCGGCGTGGCTATCCTCGAAGAGGGCGCGGTAGCGGGCCTCGCTCTCGGCCAGGGACGCGTCCCTGGCATGGAGCTCCCGCTCGGCCTCGAGCCTGGAACGGTACTCGGCCTCCAGGGCCGCGCCCCGCTCCTCGATCCGGCCGCGGAGGTAGGCGTCGCGCGACGTGAGGAGGCGGAGCACGAAGCCGACGAGGAGGCAGAAGGCCGCCTCGGCGGCGCGGAAGGCGAGGAGGGGAAGGCGCAGGGAAGCCTCCCAGCCCCCCGCCGGGACCCCGGCGAGGGTCCAGGAGCCCTCGGCCAGAGGCACCGTCTCCAGCTCGGGCTCGAGCTCGAATGCCTCGGCCTCGCCCGCGAAGACCCCGCTCGAGTCGGATCGGAGGCCCAGGAGGAGGCCCCCCTCCCGGGGCGGCTCCCCGAGCCCCCCCTCGGCGAGAAGCGGGGGAAGGTCGAGGACCAGGACGACCATGCCCGCGAGCCTCCCGTCCCGGAACAGCCCCTTGCGCGCGACGAGCCCGAGCCCGCCCTGCCTGAGGAGGTACGGCTCGCTGAGGGCTAGACGGCGGGAAGCCAGGGCACGCGCGACGTCGGCCCGGACGGCCGGGCGCTCGTCGTCCACGAGATCCTCGAGCCTCCGGCCGAGGGTCTGCTCGTTGCCCGCCGCCGGGTAGACCAGGACCGTACCCTCGCGAGGATAGTACTGGAGGGCGCGGATGCCCGGCGCGAGACCGACCAGGGCCCCGGCGAGCTCGGAGTACTCGTCCTCGAAGCCCTCCCCGCCCCCGCGCAGGGCGGCATAAGCGTGGAAGGATTCCAGGAGGGCCAGGCGGCGCTCCGCGGCGACCGCGAGGCCCTTCGCGAGGGCCGAGAGGAGCCGGCCCGCGGAGTCGCGGCTCCGCTCGACGAGGCGATCCCGGTACCAGAGGGAGAGAGGCCAGGCCAGGCCCAGGAGGCAGGCGAGGGCCAGGGCGGGAAGGAGCCGGAAGCGAAGCGAAGGCCGAGGATGCTCCTTCCCTCGCCCCGGCCGCTCCGCTCCTGAGGGTCCGAGCTTTCCGATCGAGGGACCAGGCGCTCTCGCCATCCTCCCGTCCTCCCGCGCCAGCCGCCCCCGGGCGGGGAGGGATCGGCGCCTTCGAAGCCGCCCGAGCGGCCCCGTACACAAGTTTCCGGCACGCGCGTCCCGAATGCAAGGGCGGAGTCCCTCCCGGCCGGCCCCGCCCTTCGCCTTGAAAGGCCCGCGGCGTTCGCGATATGATCGCGCGGGAGCTAACCATGGACCTACGCACGACCCGCAACATCGGCATCATGGCCCACATCGACGCGGGCAAGACCACCACGACCGAGCGCATCCTCTACTTCTCCGGCAAGACCTACAAGATCGGCGAGGTCGACGACGGCGAGGCGACCATGGACTGGATGGAGCAGGAGCAGGAGCGCGGCATCACCATCACCAGCGCCGCCACCACTACCTTCTGGCGCGGCCACCAGGTCAACATCATCGACACCCCCGGCCACGTGGACTTCACCGCCGAGGTCGAGCGCTCCCTGCGCGTCCTCGACGGGGCGGTCGCGGTCTTCTGCGCGGTGGGCGGGGTCGAGCCCCAGTCCGAGACGGTCTGGCACCAGGCCGACCGCTACCAGGTGCCGCGCGTCGCCTACGTCAACAAGATGGACCGCCTCGGCGCCGACTTCGACGCGGTCCTCGACGACATGCGGCGCAAGCTCGGCGCCAGGCCCGTGGCGGTCAACGCCCCGATCGGCCGCGAGGGGGGCTTCGAGGGCGTGATCGACCTCGTCGCGATGGAGGAGCTCCGCTGGTCCGAGGACGGCCACGAGATAGCGCGCTCGCCGATCTCGGAGGCCCTCGCCTCCGAGGCCCGCGCCCGGCGCGAGGAGCTCATCGACGCCCTCTCCGCCGAGTCCGACGCCGTCACCGACCTGTTCCTCAAGGGCGAGGAGGTCCCCGCCGACCTCCTGCGCGCCGAGCTGCGCCGCGCCTGCGTGGCCCGCCGCCTCGTGCCGGCCCTCTGCGGGGCGAGCCGCCGCAACGTCGGCGTCCAGCCCCTCCTCGACGCGGTGGTGGACTACCTGCCCGCGCCGGACGAGGTCCCCCCCGCCCGGGCCCACAACCCCAAGAAGGAGGAGGACGTCGAGGTGCCCTGCGACCCCTCCAAGCTCCCACTTGGGCTCGTGTTCAAGGTCCAGCACGACCGCGAGGCCGGCCCCCTGTGCTTCGTGCGCATGTACTCGGGATCCCTTCGCAACGCGAGCACGGCCTACAACGTCAACAAGAAGAAACGCGAGCGCATAACGCGCCTCTTGCGCATGCACGCCAACAAGTCCGAGCCCATGGACGAGGTGGCGGCCGGCGACATCGCCGTCATCGTCGGCATGAAGGCCGCGCAGACCGGCGACACGATCGGCACCGAGGGCTGGCAGGTCCTCCTGGAGAAGATGCACTTCCCCGAGCCGGTGATCACCATCGCGATCGAGCCGGAGACCCTCTCCGACCGGGAGAAGCTCAAGGAGAGCCTCGAGGTCCTCGGCAAGGAGGACCCGACCTTCACGACCAGGGAGAACGAGGAGACCGGCCAGATCGTCATCTCGGGCATGGGGGAGCTCCACCTGGACATCCTCGTCACGCGCATCGTCCGCGAGTTCAAGATCAAGGCCCGGCAGGGCAACCCGCAGGTCAGCTACCGCGAGTCGATCAGCAAGGCCGTGACGCACACCGAGACCTACGAGAAGACGGTGACGGGCAAGGAGGCCAGGGCGCGGCTGACGATCAAGGCCGAGCCCCGCCCGCGCGGCTCCGGCAACAGCTACGTCAAGGCGGTCCGCGCCCCCCAGGTCCCCGACGAGATCCTCGACGCGGTCGAGCGGGGCTTCCAGTCGGCCTTCGGCTCGGGCATCCAGTTCGGCTACCCCGCCGTCGACGTCGGCATATCCCTCACGGGCATCGAGTACGACGAGCTCACGGCCAGCCCCTTCGCCTACGAGGCCTGCGCCAACATGGCCTTCGACGCGGCCTGCCGCGCCGCCGGCCCGGTCATGCTCGAGCCGGTGATGAAGGTGGACATCGTCTCGCCCAAGGACTTCCTCGGCGAGGTGATGAGCCTGGTGAGCCAGCGCGGCGGCATAATCCACGGCTCCGAGTCCAAGCACTCGGTCGAGACGGTCCACGCCGAGGCCCCCCTGGTCGCCATGTTCGGCTTCACCACGAGCCTGCGGTCGGTCAGCCAGGGGCGAGCCTCGTTCAGCATGGAGTTCAGCCACTTCGAGCCCAAGCGGCAGTGAGGCGGCGGCGGCGGGCGATAGACAATGCGAACTGATTTGAATATATTTACGTCGCGGCGCCGAGAGGCTTAATAGGGAATCGGAGGACAGATGGCCCAATCCGAACACCCCCAGGTACTGTAGACGACCATGAGCGGACGCAGGGTACGAACCCGGCCACTGCCCCTACGGGCGGGAAGGCGCGTCGACGACGCTCGCTACGAGCCGAGAGTCAGGAGACCTGCCGCAGGCCCCGTCTTTAGATGGGCGCCAGTCCGCTCTTCTGGGTGAAGAAGATGAATAGACAATCCCAGTTATGGAACGCCCGGTCGGGAGGCTACAACCGCCCCCAGGCGATAATCCTCGCCGAGCGGCTCCGCCGGGAGCGGCAGTGCCTCCAGGTCCTCTCGGGGCCCCGCCAGGTCGGCAAGACCACCCTGGCCAAGCAGGTCGGCGAGAAGCTGGGCATGCCCTTCCGCTACGCGAGCGCCGACGAGAGCGCCCTCCGCGGGGCCGAGTGGATCGTCAACCAGTGGCGCGAGGCCAGGGCGGCCGCCGCCTCGAGCGACATAGGCGGCCTCCTCGCCCTCGACGAGATCCAGAAGATCCCGCTCTGGGCCGAGACGGTCCAGCGGCTCTGGGACGAGGACAGCGCCTCGGGCTCGAGGCTCCGGATCCTCCTCCTCGGCTCGGCTCCCTCCACGATCATCGAGGGCCTCGAGGAGCACCTGGCGGGGCGCTACGACGTCCTCAACCTCCGCCACTGGTCCTTCGCCGAGATGCAGGACGCCTTCGGCTGGAACGTCGAGCAGTACATCTTCTACGGCGGCTACCCCGGGGCCGCGATCTTCGTCTCGGATCCCGAGCGCTGGTTCCACTACCTCCGGGACTCCCTCATCGACACGACCATCGCGCGGGACATCCTCCTCCTGTTCAGGGTCTACAAGCCGACCCTCCTCCGCAGGCAGTTCGAGCTGGCCTGCCGCTACTCGGGGCAGGTCCTCTCCTACACCAAGATGCTCGGCCAGCTGCGCGAGGCCGGCAACACGACCACCCTGACGCACTACCTCGAGCTCCTCTCCGACGCCGGGATCGTGGCCGTCATCCCCAAGTACGCGGGCGACGCCGAGCGCAAGCGAGGCTCGAGCCCCAAGCTCCAGGTCATGAACAACGCCCTCATGGTGGCCCAGCTCGGCCGCCCCTTCGAGGAGTCCCGCCGCGACGAGGAGTACTGGGGCCGCCTCGTCGAGTCGGCCGTCGGCGCCCACCTGGTCAACGAGGCCGCCATCGGCAACTGCAACCTCTACTACTGGCGCGACGGCAACTACGACGTGGACTTCGTCGTGGAGATCGGCGGCTCCCTCCTCCCTATCGAGGTGCGGAGCGGCCGCGCCCCCTGCACCCGCTCCGGCACCGAGGCCTTCAAGGCTACCTTCGGCGCCGAGCGGAGCCTCGTCGTCGGCGAGGGCGGCGTCCCCGTCGAGGAATTCCTCTCGAAGTCCGTCGTCAGCTGGGCCGCTGTGTAGCTCCGTTCCCGCCGCCGAGCGGCGGAAAGCACCTCACAGATACTAGGTATTTAAAAAGTCAAGAGATAGTAGTGTAACCTCCCGCCTCGCTTTGCAATTATTGCCATATCCTGCGCTTTTTCGCAAACAACCCCTTATCATCACATTCCTCCCCAGCACAAAAGCCGTTTCCAGGAGCTGTCGAGGGGTATCGAGGTTTTTTTCTTCACTTGACAGCTCCTCCAAATCGAGTAAAAATGCACAGCATAGTATTTAAATTGACGCTGACATTCCTGCAAGAAACCGTACTGTCGCACGCAAGATGAGAGCTGTAGAGTAAAAACCTGCAAGAGGGGAGAGCGCACGGATGATCATCGCTCGCGTCATCGGTTCCGCGGTTTCCACGGCCAAATGCGAGAGGCTCAGGGCGCGCAAGCTGCTGATAGTGCAGGAAGCGACGGCGCGAAACGAGCTCGTGGACAAGGCTCCCTTCGTGGCGGTCGACGCCGCCGGGGCCGGCGAGGGCGAGCTGGTCCTCGTCTCGCTCGGCTCGGGCGGCCGCTACACCGAGCTGACCGACCAGGCCCCCGTGGATGCCGCCATCGTCGGCATCCTGGACTCCCTCGAGATAGGCGGCGCGAATACCTTCGAGAAGCACTGAGAGCAGCAACGCTAGACCGACGATAAACGGAGCGCGCGGATGGATGCCTCTGCGATCGGGTTGATAGAGACGAAAGGCCTCGTCTGCGCCATCGAGGCGGCGGATGCCATGGTCAAGGCCGCGAACGTCAACCTGGTCGGCAAGGGCTACTCCGGCGACGGCCTCGTGACCGTGGTGGTCCGCGGGGACGTGGGCGCGGTCAAGGCCGCGACCGACGCGGGCTCGGCCGCGGCGGGCCGGGTCGGCGAGCTGGTCTCCGTGCACGTGATCCCCCGGCCCTACGGGGATACCCAGACCCTTATGGACTACCTCGGCCGGAACGCCGGCCTCCCCGCCCCCGCCGAGCGGGGTATAAAGGCGGCTCCGCGGCCCGCGGCGGCCGCGGCTCCTGCCCCGAAGCCGGCCCCCTCCTCCGCGGCCCCCGAGCCCGCGGCCCCACCCCCTCCCCCGAAGCCCGCCGCCACGCCGCGGCCGGCCGGGACGGCGCAGGCGCCCGGGTCGGAAGCCCAGCAGCGCAGCCTCTTCCCGGCCCGCCCCGAGGCCTCCTTCCCGAGCCGAGGGCCCCTCCCGCGCTCCGGGCCCTCGGTCGACCTCAACGCCGCGAGCGCCGAGGAGCTCGACGCCGTGCCCGGCATCGGGCCGGCCCTCGCGGAGCGCATCGTCGAGTACCGGAGGGTCCACGGGCCCTTCGCGTCGGTAGAGGAGCTGCGGAAGGTGCCGGGCGTGAACAAGGCCCTGGCCTCGTCGCTGAGAGAGGGCCTCCGCATCGGGCCCCCGGGGCCCTGAGCCCGCATCGCAGAAGGAAGAGGGAGGATGGCCGATGGCTTCTGAGGACCTGGTCAGCGTGGGCATCGACATAGGGACCACGACGACGCTGGTGATGTTCTCGAAGCTCACGGTGGCGGAGACCGCCTCCTTCGGCGCCATGCCCCAGGCCCGCTACGGCCCGGCCCGGAAGCCCCGCGCCGACATCATGCGGAAAGAGGTCCTCTACCAGGGCCCGACGCACTTCACCCCGATCACCGACGAGGGCCTCGTCGACGTCGAGGCGCTGAAGCTGATCCTCGCCGAGGAGTACGAGCGGGGGGGCTTCCGGCCCGAGGAGGTGGATACCGGCGCCGTGATCATCACGGGCGAGTCCGCGAAGAAGCGGAACGCCGAGCGGGTCCTCGAGATCGTCGCCCCCATCGCGGGGGACTTCGTCTCGACGGTCGCGGGGCCCAGCCTCGAGGCCCACCTCGCCGGGAGGGGCTCGGGGGCGGCTGCCTGGTCGGCCGAGCACTTCGCGAGCGCGGTCAACGTCGACATCGGGGGCGGCACGACCAACATAGCCGTCTTCCGGCAAGGCGAGCTCATAGGCACGGCCGTGCTCTCGGTCGGCGGCAGGCACGTCCAGGTCGACCGCGAGACCGGGGCGGTGCGGCTGGTCACGAGGAGCGGCCGGAAGCTCCTCGACCACCTGGGGCTCCGGCTCGAGAAGGGCGAGGCCGCGGAGCTGGGCGGGCTGCGCAGGCTCGCGCGGCTCATGGCCGACCTCGTCTTCGAGGCCCTGGACGCCAAGGCCTCGGCCATCGCCCTCGAGGTCATGGAGACCCCTCCCCTCGCCGAGCCCGCCTCGGGCATGACGGTGTTCTTCTCGGGCGGGGTCGCGGACTTCTTCTACGACGACGCGCCGATCGCCTCGATCCGCGACATGGCGGTCTACGGCGACATGGGCCCCCTCCTCGGCGAGGAGCTGCGCTCCCACCCCCGGGCCCGGGAGCTCCGGATCCTCAAGCCGGCCCACACCGAGTGCGCCACGGTCATGGGCGCGAGCAGGGAGACCATCACCCTGAGCGGCATGACCATCTGGGTGGACGCGAACGGCGACCTGCCCATACGCAACGTCCCCGTCGTGGGGCCGCGGCTCGCGGGCGGCGAGGACGAGGCCGGCGTCGCCGCCCTGATCGCCGAGGGCTACGCCCGCTGGGACCTCGATCCCGCGCGGGACCGGGCCGCCATCGCCCTCGACCTCTCGTCGGTCTCCTGCTACGACGACCTCAAGCGCGTCGCCGCGGGCGTCGCCGCCTTCGCGAGGGCCCGCTGCTCGCCGGAGCTCCCCCTGATCCTCGCGACGGAGCGGGACCTGGGCAAGGCCCTGGGCCAGCTCCTCGACGGCATGCTCCATGGTTTCAAGGTGCTCTCGATCGATGAGGTCTCCCTCTCTGAGGGGGATTATGTCGATATCGGCCAGTCGATGCTGGGCGATCGTCTCGTCTCTCTGTCGGTGAAGACACTGATCTTCAATTCGTGACAAGGAGGGAACATGGCATTACGCACCAAGCTGTTCGGGAAGACCTATGAGTTCAAGGACGTCAAGGAAGTCCTGGCCAAGGCGAACGAGCAGAAGTCCGGGGACGAGGCGGCGGGAATCGCCGCGAAGAGCGTCGAGGAGCGGGTGGCGGCCAAGACCGTGCTCGCGGAGATCCCCCTGTGGGTCCTGCGCGCCCAGCCGGTGGTCCCCTACGAGGACGACGAGATCACGCGGGCCATCGACGACGCGATCGATCCCGCCGCCTACGAGAGGATCAAGGACAAGACCGTCGGCGAGATGCGCAACTGGATCCTCGACGAGAGGACCAGCTCGGACGACATCAAGGCGATCAGCAAGGGCCTCACGGGCGAGATGGCGGCCGCGGTCGCCAAGCTCTGCTCGAGCCTCGACCTCATCGTCGGCGGCAAGAAGATGCCCTGCGTCGTCCACAACGTCTGCACGATCGGCCTGCCCGGCCGCATCAGCTCGCGCCTCCAGCCGAACAACCCGACGGACAACGTCGACGCGATCCGCGCGGAGATCTACGACGGCCTGTCCTTCGCGATCGGCGACCAGGTCCTCGGCATCAACCCGGCCATCGACCAGGTCGAGAACCTCATGAAGCTCTACGACCTCATGTGGGACATCAAGGAGAAGTGGCACATCCCTTCCTCCAACTGCATCCTCGGGCACGTCACCACCCAGATGGAGTGCCTCAAGAAGGGCGCCAGGATCGGCCAGGTCTTCCAGAGCATCGCGGGGACGCAGGCGGCCCTCAACTCCTTCGGCGTCGAGGTCGGCATGCTCGACGAGGCCAACGAGCTCGCGAAGAAGCACTGCTACTCCGAGGGCCCGAACTACATGTACTTCGAGACCGGCGAGGGCACCGAGCTCTCGGCCTACGCCAACAACAACGCCGACCAGCTCACCCTCGAGGCGCGCAAGCACGCCCTCGCGCGGCGCTACTCGCCCATCGGCGTCAACTCGGTCGTCGGCTTCATCGGCCCCGAGTACCTCTACAACTCCGACGAGATCATGCGCGCCGGCCTCGAGGACCACTTCTGCGGCAAGCTCCTCGGCATCCCCCTCGGCCTGGACAACTGCTACACCAACCACGTCCGCGCCGACCAGAACACCAACGAGTTCCTCATGGTCCTCGACGCGGTGGCGGGCTGCAACTACCACATGGGAGTCTCCATGGGCGACGACGTGATGCTCAGCTACCAGTGCGCGAGCTACCACGACACGCCCTCCCTCTGGAGCGCCATGGGCACCAGGCCCGCCCCCGAGTGGGAGAAGTGGGCGGAGGATCTCGGCATCCTGAAGAACGGGAAGCTGACCGAGAAGGCCGGCGACGCCTCGTTCTTCCTGAAGCGCTAGGAAGAGGAGATAAACATGGGAGCATATCCGCTTTACGCCGGTAAGCAGAAGACCGCCGATATCGTGGCCAGGCGCGCCGAGGCCGCCAAGTTCGGCGTCGAGGTCAAGGACGTCACCACGCCCGAGGCCCGGTTGACCGTCGGCATCGACCATCCCGCCGACCCCGAGGGGGCCAAGGCCCTCATCCGCTCCACGCCCCAGCGCGTCTGCGTCGGCCGCAACGGGCCCCGCCCGAAGCTCCTCACCTACTTCCAGATGAGGGCCGACCACGGGGCTACCCAGGACTCGCTCAAGTACAGCATCCCCGAGGACAAGCTCAAGGCCCTGAACCTGGTCAACCTCGGCGAGACGGGGGCCCTCGGCTCGCTGGAGACCTACCTCCGCCTGCCGCCCCTGGCCCGCAAGCTGAGCGACGAGGCCAAGGCCGTCCTCCTCGAGAAGTGCGCGAAGAACCCGACGGTCCAGATCGTCGTGTCCAACGGCCTGTCCGGCTACGCGGTCGAGCGCTACGCCGGCGACGTGCTCAAGGGCCTCGTCGACGGGCTCAAGAGCGCCGGCATCGCGGCCAATCCGCCCGTGTACGTCAACCGCGCCCGCGTGGGCATCATGAACGACGTCGGGGCGACCCTCAACGCGGACATCGTGATCGTCCTCATCGGCGAGCGCCCGGGCCTCATCATCTCGGACGCGCTCTCCATATACATGGGCTACAAGCCCCGCTGGGAGCCCCTCACCACGGACGCGAACCGGGACAACATCTGCATGATCTCCAAGAAGGGGAAGGATCCCATCGAGGCCGCGGCCGAGGCCGTCGGGCTCGCGAAGGACTACCTCAAGTACAAGACCAGCGGCGTCGAGCTGGCGACGAAGAAGCGGGGCTGAAGCGGCCCCCCGCGCCGCCCGAGGCCCCCTCGGGGCCGGGCGGCGCGGCCCGGGGCGCGAGCCGCCGGGACCTGGCGGAACGCCGGACCAGCCAAGGAAGGAGAAAGCGAATGTCCCTTTCATTCGAGCGCAACCTGAAGCCGGAGATCCTCGCGGTCCGGCTGATACCGAACGTCCACCCGGACATGGCCGCGGCCATGAAGCTCGAGCCCGGCGAGAAGAGCGTCGCCCTGTTCACGAGCAGCATCGACGATCCCCTGTACATCGGCGGCGACGAGGCGACCAAGAAGGCGGAGTGCCGCGTGGCCTCCTGCGTCTCCCACTTCGCCGGCGGCGCCTATCCCTCCGGCCCCCTCGCCGGCGAGGCCCTGCTGATACTCGCGGCGCCCAACCCCGCGGAGGCGACGGCGGGCATCAACGCCCTCCTCGAGTTCGTCGACCGGGAGATCCGCTACGCGACGATCGACAAGCCGCCCCTCCACGTCTGGTTCTCGATGACCATATCCCGCACCGGCACCTTCCTCTCGGAGCTCGCCGGGGTGGAGCCGGGGCAGCCGATCGCCTACGTCGTGGCCAACCCCCTCGAGAGCCACTACGCCATCGAGCGGGCCCTGAAGGCCGCCGACGTCAAGGTCGGGTTCTACGCGCGCAACACCGAGACCAACAACTCGAGCGCCCTCCTCGTCGGGACGCAGAGCGCCTGCCGCGCCGCCTGCGCGGCCTTCGACGAGGCGGTGGCCTCGGTCGTCGCGAATCCCATGGCCTTCCAATAGCCGGGAGGACGGATATGCCGGAAGCGTTCGGCAACGACCTCCAGTCCATGCAGGAGGCGAGGGACCTGGTCGCCCAGGCGCAGCGGGCCGAGGAGGCGCTCGCGCGGCTGAACCAGTACCAGATCGACCTCATCTGCGTCTCCATGGCCGAGGCTGCCTTCCAGGCCGCCGAGCGCCTCGGCCGCATGGCCGTCGAGGAGACGGGCATGGGCGTGGCGGAGCACAAGGCCATCAAGAACCAATTCGCCTCCCGGGACGTCTGGGCCTCCATCAAGGACATCAGGACCGAGGGCGTGATCCGCCGGGACGACGAGCGGAGGATCATCGAGATCGCCTGGCCCTTCGGCGTCATCGCCGCCCTCGTGCCCACGACGAACCCGACCTCGACCGCCATCTTCAAGGCCCTCGTGGCGGTAAAGGCGCGCAACGCGATCGTCATCGCCCCCCACCCGAGCGCCCCCAAGTGCACGGCCGAGGCGGTGCGCGTCCTCGCCGAGGCGGCCGAGGCCGCCGGCGCGCCCAAGGGCACGGTCTCCTGCATGACGCGCATCAGCCTCGAGGGCACCCAGGAGCTGCTCAGGCAGAAGGCCGTCCGCCTCATCATCGCGACGGGCGGGGAGGCCATGGTCGAGTACGCGCACAGCGTCGGCAAGCCCGCCCTCGGCGTGGGGCCGGGCAACGTGCCGGTCTACGTCGACCGCAGCGCCGACGTCGCGAAGGCGGCCAAGGACATCGTCAACAGCGTCAACTTCGACTACGCGGTCATCTGCGCCCACGAGGGCGCGGTCATCGCGGACGCGCCCGTGGCCGAGGCCCTCGCGAGGGCCATGGAGGCCCAGGGGGCGCACTTCCTCACCGCCGAGCAGGCCGGGAGGCTCGCCAAGGTCATGTTCAGGCCGAACGGCCTCATGCAGGCGGGCTTCGTCGGGCGCTCGCCGCAGGCCATCGCCGCGATGGCCGGCTTCGAGGTGCCCGATACGGCGCGGATCCTCGTCGCGCGCTGCGACCGGATCGGCCCGGCGGAGCCCCTGTCCCGCGAGAAGCTCGCGCCGGTCCTCGCCTTCTACGTGGCGGAGGGCTGGCGGGCCGGCTGCGAGCGCTGCATCGAGATGCTCAACTTCGGCGGCAAGGGCCACACCCTGGGGATCCACTGCGGCGAGGAGGAGGTCATCCTCCAGTTCGGGCTCCAGAAGCCGGCCTTCCGCATCGTCGTCAACAGCTCGACGACGGCGGGCGCCATCGGCTTTACGACGGGGCTCATGCCCTCGCTGACCCTCGCCACCGGCGGGATGGGCGGCGGCATCTCGAGCGACAACATCACGGTGCAGCACCTCATGAACGTGAAGCGGGTCGCCTACGGCCTGCGGAGCTTCGACCCGCCGGTGGTCTACGACCGGAAGGCCGCCCCCGCCGCGGCCCCGGCCGCCCCGGGCCGGCCCTCCGCGGCCGAGCTCGAGGCGGTGGTGAGGATGGTCGTCCAGGAGGCGTTGGCGAGGAAGTGAGGCCTCCGCTTTGCATAGAGCGGCGAAGGGAGATCGGAGGATGACGGAGCGGATGGCCGAGGCCGTTTCCCCGATGCGTATCTGCATCCGATGGCTACCAGGCGTCTTGTTCGGCAGTCAGAGAGGAGGTTCGACGGAAACCATCTCGTCCCTATGGTCCCGGCTAGGCGATTACAGAGGAGATTCAGGAGCCTACTAACCCAACCAGTAAGGAGTCTGAAAAATGGCTGCAATCAGCACGACTGTTCTGTGGATCATGGCAGTATTCGCGGTGCTCGGCATCATCGAGCGGATCATCAAGCACTGGGCCCCCAACTCCCACGTGCCCCTCATCGACGGCTTCGGCCAGGAGATGGAGAACGGCTTCATGGCGATGGGCCCCCTGTCGCTGGCCATGGTCGGCATCATCGCGATGGCGCCCCTCCTGGCCAAGTGGCTCGTCCCGGTCGTCGGCCCCCTGTACACGGCCGTCGGCTCGAAGACCGCCATGTTCGCGGGCACGCTGCTCGCCATCGACATGGGCGCCACGCCCCTCGGCCTCCAGCTGGCCAAGGCCGCCGGCGATCCCGAGTGGGTCGGCTACTTCGGCGGGCTCCTGCTCGGCTCCGTGTTCGGCGTGAACATCGTCTTCAACATCCCGGTCGCCCTGGGCATCATCCAGGAGAAGGACCGGAAGTACATGTCCCTCGGCGTCCTGGCCGGCATCATCGTGGCCCCCTTCGGCGCCCTCATCCAGAGCGCCCTCGCGGGCAACCCCTTCGGCGCCTCCTTCCTCTACCTCGTGCCGGTCTTCATCATCGCGGCCCTCATCGCCGCCGGGCTCTTCTTCGCCCGCGACGCGATGATCAAGGGCTTCATGGTCTTCGGCAAGTTCATAACCTGCTTCATCCTCGTCGGCCTCGGCCTGGTCATCTTCCAGACCCAGACGGGCGTCGTCCTGGTCAAGGGCATGGCCCCGACCTTCTCGCTCACCCCCGACGAGTTCGGGCAGACGGCCATGCAGGGCCTCGAGGTCATCGGCGCCATCGCCCTCGCCCTCGCCGGAGCCTATCCCCTGGTCAAGTTCCTCACCACCGTCCTGGCCAAGCCCCTCGGCGCCCTCGGCAAGGGACTGGGCATGGACAGCATCGGGGCGGCCGGCCTCGTCGCCACCTTGGCCAACAACATCCCGATGTGGGGGATGTTCAAGGACATGACCCCCCGCGGCAAGGTCATCAACGCGGCCTTCCAGGTCGCCGCCGCGTTCACGCTCGCCGACCACCTCGGCTTCACCGCCGCGAACGGGCCCCAGTTCATAGGCCCGCTCATCATCGGCAAGGTCTGCGCCGGCGTGCTCGGCATCGTCATAGCCCTGATCGTGGCCCCCAAGGCCGAGTATCGGGACTGAGGCGATAGCGAGCGCCGCTCGGGAACGAGGCGGCGGCCTTGAGCCGCCGCCATACACACTGTGCGAAGGAGAGAAGTATGGCAGAGGTTGCCCAGATCGCTTTAGGTATGATTGAGACCAAGGGCCTCGTAAGCGCCATCGAGGCGGCCGATGCTATGGTCAAGGCAGCTAACGTGAAGCTCATTGGCCAGGAGCGCATCGGTTCGGGCTACGTGACGGTCATGGTCCGCGGCGACGTAGGCGCGGTCAAGGCCGCCACCGACGCCGGCGCCGCCGCCGCCCAGCGCGTCGGCGAGCTCGTCTCGGTACACGTCATCCCCAGGCCCGCGTCGGACACCGAGATCCTGCTGCCCAAGCGCCCCGCCGGCGCGGACTAAGGTCGCGGCCATGGCGAAACGCATAATCTCCAAGTTCGACATCGAGCGCCTCAAGTCCGAGGGGCACGGCTCCCTCAGGCTCGAGCCCGGAGACACGCTGACGCCCCTCGCCCGCGACACGGCGCTCGAGCTCGGGATCAAGATCGAGGACTCCCGCCCGGCCGCGGGGCCCGCGCCCCAGGCGCCGGCGGCGGGCGTCGACGCCGACAAGCTCGAGGCGATCGTGCACACCGTCCTCGAGCGGCTCGGCTCGGCCCAGCCCCAGGCCTGCGCGCCCTGCGCGACGCCGAAGGTCTACGGCACGAGCCCGAACAAGATCAAGCACGTGAAGATGCCGCTCGACCGGGACATGCCGCCCACCGAGCTGCACGACGCGCAGGGGGTGCTCCGCAACCCGCCCGAGATCGGATTCAGGCTCCTGGACGTGGTGACGATGGACGACTCCGCCAGCATCGCGGGCGGCTTCATGTCCTTCCATCCGGGAGCGGGCATCAAGTGGACCCTCAACTACGACGAGATCGAGTACGTCGTCGAGGGCCTCGTCGAGATAAGCTACGACGACGGGAAGAAGATCACCGCCACCACGGGCGACACCATCTTCATCCCCAAGGGCACCTCGCTGCACTGGAACACCCCCACCTGGGTGAAGATCTTCTACGCCACCTTCCCCTCGAACTGGGCCGATCAGGTCTAGGGAGGGGCCGCCGGGCGCGCCCGGCGGGCATCAGGGCCGCCCGGGGAGCCTCGAGCTCCCCGGGCGGCCGCCCTCGCGGCGCGGCCCAAGAGGCGGCCGAGGGCGATCTCGACACGGGGAGGAAACCATGAGCGCAGCCTCGAGGCTCTCGATCGCTCTCGTCGCGTCGGCCATCCTCGCATCCGCGGTTTCCTGCGCGACGCCGGCCGCGGCCAAGGCGGGGCCCGGGCCCATGCCCGCCGGGCTGAACTTCTATCCCGCCAACTGGGAGTTCTGCGACTCTTTCATCGCGAAGAACGGCCCCTCGAAGCCCCTCGCCGTCTTCGACTTCGACAACACCTGCATCTACAACGACATCATGGAGACGACCTTCCGCTACCAGCTGTTCAACCTGCGCTACGCGATGGACAAGGAGACCTTCAACGGCTTCATCCCCGAGGCCGCCGGCAAGACCCTCCAGGACTCGAACGTCTTGAAGCTCTCCGCCGACTACGGCAACGTCGTCCTCGCGGATCTGGCCTCGGACCTCGAGGCCGACTACGAATTCCTCTACGACAATTACCTAGGCGCCAAGAAGATGACGCTCGATCAGATAAAGGAGACGCCCGAGTACAAGGACTTCCTGGTCAAGCTGCCCTTCCTGTACGACGGGCTGACCGACACGCCGGAGATCGGCGCCGAGTACTCCTATCCCTGGGTCTGCTTCATGTGCGTCGGAATGAAGAAGGACGAGGTCAAGGCCCTGACCCTCGAAGCGCTGAAGGACGCCCTCGCGCGCAAGAGCGAGAAGGTCACCCTCAAGAACGCGGAGGGCTTAGGCCGCAAGGCCGCGGTGGCCTCCTACACCTACAAGGCGGGGCTCCGCATCACCAGGGAGGTCGTCGAGATCATGAGGCGCATGCGCGCCGCCGGCTGGGAGGTCTGGGTCGTGTCCGCCTCCTTCGAGCCGGTGATACAGGCCATGGGCGGCCTCGCCTCCAACGGCTTCGACGTCCCCGAGAACCGGGTGATCGGCGTGCGGCTCCAGCGGGACGCGGCCGGCAGGTACCTGGGCAAGCTCAGCGAGGAGCCGGGCTACGCCCTCACCCAGCGGGCGGGCAAGTCCGTCGTCATCCGCAACCTCATCAAGGAAGCCCCCCTCTTCGTGGCCGGCGACTCGGACGGGGACTTCGAGATGATGACCCAGTTCCCCGAGGTCAAGTGCATTCTCGTCGTCAACCGGATCAAGGGCGGCGACATAGGCTCGCTCTACGCCGAGGCCCTTCCGGGCAAGGCCAGGCCGGACCGGACCGTCCTCCTCCAGGGGCGGGACGAGAACACGGGCGAGTGGCGGCCTTACCAGGAGACCATCAAGCTCGGGAAGCAGGAGCCCACGGCCCTGCCGAAATGAGCGGAGCGGGAGAAGGAAGTCCAGGGTGAGAGAGGAACAGGGAGACAAGGCGGCCGCCGGGCCGGCGCGCGGCGAGGCGGGCATGAACCCGCGGCTCGGGGAGATCCTCGAGGCCGCGGCGAGGACCGTCGTCTACGACGGGGCCGAGGGCCCTCAGGTATCCTACGGCGGGGAGCTCCACGTAGGCGTGGACCTCGGCACCGCCTACACCGTGCTCGTCGTCCTAGACGAGGCGATGGTCCCGATAGCGGGCGCCTATCGCTTCTCGCAGGTCGTGCGGGACGGGGTCGTGCTCGACTACATGGGCGCCATAAAGACCGTCAAGGAGCTCAAGGCACAGGTCGAGGCGCGGCTCGGCCGGCCCCTCGAGTCGGCCGCCACGGCCTACCCGCCGGGCGTGGCCCTCGCCGAGGTGCGGGCCACCGGCTACGTGCTCCAGGGCGCCGGGCTCGAGTGCTCGCGCCTGGTCGACGAGGCCACCGCGGCGAGCACCCTCCTCCAGGTGGGCAGCGGCGTGGTCGTGGACGTGGGCGGGGGGACGACCAAGCTCGCCGTCATCGAGGGCGGCAAGGTCGTCTATACGGCGGACGAGCCGACGGGGGGCACGCACTTCACCCTCGTGGTCTCGGGGGCCATGGGCATCCCCTTCATGGAGGCCGAGGCCCTCAAGACGAACGCCGCCGAGCAGGCGCGGCTCTTCCCGGCCGTGAAGCCGGTCATGGAGAAGGTCGCGACGATCGTGTCCCGCCACGTGGCGCCCTTCCGGCCCGCGCGCATCTACCTCTGCGGGGGCTCGGCTCGCTTCCCCGGCATGGCGCGGGTGATCGAGGAGGCGACGGGGATCCCGACCTGCATCCCCGGCGAGCCGCTCTTCGTCACCCCGATCGGCATCGCGATGAGCAACTTCGCGGGGGAGACGGCGCCGCTCCGCTAGGAGCGGGCCCGCCCCGGAACCCAGGGAGGAAGGCAGCATGCCCGACAAGGCGATAGGTTTCATCGAGACGGACAGCGTCGCGGCGGGCATCGAGGCCGCGGACGCGGCCGTCAAGCGCGCGGAGATCGAGCTCCTCGAGGCGCGGCCCATGTGCCCGGGCAAGCACATGGTCCTCTTCGCCGGCGACACGAGCCAGGCGAGCAGCGCCCTCAGAGCCGGGCTCGCGGCCGCAGAAGCCGCGGTGGTGGACCAGCTCTTCCTCCCCAACGTCCACCCGGCCGTCTTCTCCGCCCTGGACCTGAGCTCCGAGCCCGTCGGCGGCGCCGCCCTCGGCATCATCGAGACGGTGACGGCCGCGGCCTGCATCGTCGCCTCCGACGCGGCGGTGAAGGCCGCCGGGGTCAACCTCGTCGAGATCAGGCTCGCGAACGGGCTCGGCGGCAAGAGCTTCGTCCTCATGGAGGGCAGCGTCGACGACGTCGAGGCCTCGGTGGCCGCCGGCAGCGCCAAGTGCGCCGAAGACGGCCTGCTCGTGCGCAAGACGGTCATCCCCGCGCTCGCCCCCCAGGTCCGGAGCAAGGTGCTATGACGCCTGACGAGATCGCCCAACGCGTCAAGAATGCCGGCGTCGTGGGCGCCGGCGGGGCCGGGTTCCCGACCCACGTCAAGCTCGCGGCGAGCGGCATCGACACGGTCGTAGCCAACGGCGCGGAGTGCGAGCCCATGCTCCGCTGCGACCAGGACCTCATGGCCGCCCACCCGGAGCTCGTCGTCAGGGGGATGCGGCTCGTCGCCCAGGCCGTCGGGGCGAAGCGGGGCATCATCGCCCTCAAGCGGCACTACGCTCGCGCCATCGCCGGCCTCGAGGCGGTCCTCCGCGCCCAGGCGGGGAGCCCCGAGGCAGAGGCCCGACCGGTCGAGCTCTTCGTCATCGAGAAGAGCGCCTACCCCGCGGGGGACGAGTTCGTCCTCGTCTACGAGGTTACGGGCAGGATCATCCCCGAGACGGGGCTGCCCCTCGACGTGGGCTGCGTCGTGCAGAACGTAGGGACCCTCGCGAACGTGGCCCTCGCCGTCGACGAGGGCCGGCCGGTCACCCATCGCCACGTCACGGTCAACGGCGAGGTCGCCTCGCCGCGGACGGTCCGCGTGCCGGTCGGCATGAGCCTCGAGCAGGTCATAGCCCTCGCCGGCGGCCCCTCGCTTCCCCGCGGCGCCTACGCGGTCGTCGTAGGCGGCCCGATGATGGGCAGCCTCGCGAGGGACCCGGCCGCGGAGTACGTGACCAAGACCACGAGCGGCATCGTCGTCCTCCCGGCCGAGGGCAAGGTCGCCCGCTTCATGTCGCGCTCGCCGGAGCTCTGGCGCAAGCGGGGCAAGGCCAGCTGCGACCAGTGCCGGGACTGCACCATCCTCTGCCCCCGCAACCTCCTCGGCCACGGCTTCAGCCCCCACGAGATCATGCGGGCGGGAGCCTACGGCATCGCCGTGAAGAACGCCGTCATCACGGGCTCGGTCATGTGCTGCGAGTGCCGCCTCTGCGAGGCCTACTCCTGCCCCCTCGAGCTCTCGCCCATGCGCTTCTACCAGGCCTACAAGCGCCAGCTCGCCGCCTCGGGCTGGAAGAACGACAAGCACCACCGAGCCGACCTCAGCGTCGACGCCTTTCGGGAGGGCCGGCTCGTGCCCACCGAGCGCCTCGCCGAGCGCCTCGGGGTCCTGGCCTACCACGAGGCCCCCGTCGGCTGGAGCGAGGACGAGGTCAGGGCCGACCGGGTCGTCATCCGGCTCAAGCAGGGCGTCGGGGTCCCCGCGACCCCCCTCGTCGCGGTCGGCCAGGGGGTCAGGCTCGGCCAGGTCATCGGCGAGCCCCCCGAGGGCAAGCTCGGCGCGCGGGTCCACGCCTCCATCGACGGCCGCGTGGCCGCCGTGGACGAGAAGTCCGTCGTCGTCGAGGCCTAGCGGAGCGAGCGCAGGGCGAGGGAGCCCGCGACGTTGATCGCGTCGCGGGCCGTCCCGACGCTCGGCGAGTAGCCCAGCTGGAGGCGCTCGAGGTCCGAGACCCGGGCGCCCAGCTGCAGGGCGGTCGCCGCGACGTCGAGCCTTTTATCCACGCCCTCGCCGCCGGCGGCGTGGAGGCCGAGGACCCGGCCATCGAGCCCGTAGAAGAGCTTCAGGTGGATCGACGAGGAGCCCGGCATGTAGGGCGCGATCGCGGGGGCGCGCACGAGGACCGAGCGGAAGGCCATGCCCGCCCGCTCGAGCTCCCCCGCCGAGGCCCCGGTCATGCCCAGCCGCAGCTCCCACAGCCGCGTGATCGAGCTGCCGAAGCCCCCCGGGTAGCGCTCCTCCCAGCCGGGCCGGAGGGCGGCGATGTTGTCGGCCGCGATCCGGCCCTGGATCTGGGCGGGACCCGCCAGGGCCGAGGCGGCGGGGAGGCCGGTGACGGCGCTCGTCGTCTCGATCGCGTCGCCGGCCGCGTAGATATCCGGGTCCGAGGTCCGCAGGCCTGCCCCGACCGCGATGCCCCCGCTCTCGCCGATGGCGAGGCCGGCCTCCCGCGCGAGGCGGCTGTCGGGCCGCGTGCCGGCGCAGAGGACGAGGAAGTCGGCGCGGGCCGCGCCGCCTCCCCGGAGATGGGCGCAGACGCCGCGCCCGGGACCGGGCTCGACCGACTCCACCGAGGCGCCGAGCCTGAGCCTGACGCCCTTCGCCTCCAGCTCCGCGCGGGCGTACTCCGCTATCTCGGGATCCAGGGGCCAGAGGGCCTGCTCCCGCGCCTCGAGGAGCTCGACCGCGAGGCCCCGCGCGCGGAGGGCCTCGGCGAGCAGGCAGCCCAGCCTCCCCGCGCCGAGGATGGCGGCCGCCCGCGCTCCCGCGCGGATCCGCCGCTCGAGCTCGTCCATGTCGGGAACCGACCAGAGCCCGAGGACTCCCGGGCCCTCCATGCCGGGCGCCGCCGGCCTGTGGGGGCTCGCGCCGGGCGCGAGGAGGAGCCGGTCGTAGCCCTCCCGGTAGCGCCGCCCCGAGGCGAGGTCGACCAGGGTCAGCTCGCGCGAGGAGGGCCGCAGGGCGACCGCCTCGTTGCGGAGCCTGACCTCGATCCGGTACTTGGAGGCGAGGGTGGCCGCGCTCTCCGCGAAGAGGGAGGAGCGCTCGCGGACGAGTCCCTCGAGGAAGTAGGGAAGGCCGCAGTTGGCGAAGGAGACCTGCTCGCCGCGCTCGAGGAGGAGGATATCCCAGTCGGGGCGGGAGCGCCGCAGCCGGGCCGCGGCTGTGGCCCCGGCGGCGTTGCCCCCGACGATCGCGACCTTCATCGGCCTTCCCCTCCGCGCGGCCTCTCTCGCCGCAAGGTTAGGCGATGCCGCGCCCAGCCCGAGAGCCCCGTGAGGCCGACGAGGGCGAGGGCGGCCGCCGCCAGCCAGCGCTCGACGCGGGTCTCGCCGTTCCGGGCGATGACGGCGAGCCAGGCCCCGGCGAGGCCGAGGAGGCCGAGGTTCAGGCCGAGGGAGGGGCCCCTCCGGAGGGGGGCCGCCGCGGGCTTCGCTTCCTCTTCCATGGGTCCGGCGCGCCTAGGCGCGGCCCTCCGAGTTCAGGACGGCTATGGCGCAGACGTTGACGATGTCCTCGATGCTGCAGCCCCGGGACAGGTCGTTGGCCGGCTTGGCCAGGCCCTGGGCTATGGGGCCGATGGCCTCGGCCCCGGCGAGGCGCTGCACCAGCTTGTAGCCGATGTTGCCGGCGTCGAGGTCGGGGAAGATGAAGCAGTTGGCCTTGCCGGCCACGAGGCTCCAGGGGGCCTTGAGGCGGGCCACCGAGGGCACGAAGGCGGCGTCGAACTGGAGCTCGCCGTCGATGGCGAGGTCGGGGCGCTTGGCGCGGGCCAGGGCGGTCGCCTTCGCGACCTTCTCCACCTTGGGGTGGGAGGCCGAGCCCTTGGTGCTGAAGCTGAGCATCGCCACCGAGGGCTCGAGCCCCGTCAGGCGGCCGAAGCTCAGGGCCGTGGCGACGGCTATGTCGGCGAGCTGCTCCGGGTCCGGGTCGGGGAGGACGGCGCAGTCGCCGAAGCCGAAGAGCCTCCCGTCGGGCATGACCATGAGGAACATGGAGGAGACGGTCTTCGTGCCGGGGGCCGTGCCGAGGATCTGGAGGGCGGGCCTGAGCATGTCGCCGGTGGAGTGCACCGCCCCCGTGACGAGGGCGTCGGCCTCGCCGGACTCGAGCATGCAGGTGGCGTGGTAGATGGGATCGCGGGCGAGCTCGGCGGCCTTCTCGGGCGTCATGCCCTTGGCCCTCCGCTTCTCGAGGATGAGGGCCGCGTACTCCTCGAGCCTCGTCGAGCTCGCGACGTCGACGACGCCGACCCCCTCGAGGTCGACGCCCGCGGCGGCGGCCTTCGAGCGGATGGAGGCGCCCTCCCCCACGAGGAGGGGCCTGGCCATGCCCGAGCCGGCCATGATGGCCGCCGCTTTCTGCGTGCGCTCCTCGTCGCCCTCGGGCAGGACGACCGCCTTGCCCATGCGCGCGGCCCGCTCCCTGATCGACTGAAGTACGCCCATGCGCTGCTCCTCGTCGCGATGCGTGGAGACGATTCTAGCATGGTTTCCTCCAGCGCGGTAGGCAATTTCAAGCGCTGATGCGGCGTATTTTTGCGCGATTTCCGGCCTCGTTTTTCAAAACAGGAAACGATTTAGCGATTTCTCGATTGCGCGCTCCCGCGATGTCCTGCTATCCTAGAGCGCGACGGCCGGCCCGGGCGCGGCCAGGCAGGAATGGCGAGGGAGAGGGCCATGCGCATAATCATGACGAACCAGAAGGGCGGCGTCGGGAAGACCACCCTGGTCTTCCACCTCGCCTCGCTCTTCGCCGCCGACGGCAAGCGGGTCCTCGCCGTGGACCTCGATCCCCAGGCCAACCTGACGAGCTGCTACCTCCGGGGGGAGCTGCCGCCGGAGAGCAACATCGCCCTCCTCTACCGGAGCGAGAGCCCCCTCCCCCTCATCGTCGGCGACCACCTCGACCTCGTAGGCTCGGACCCGAGCCTCGGCTCCCACGAGGACCACGGCTCCACGGACCGTATCCGCGCCATCAAGGAATGGCTCGACGGCCTTCCCGGCTACGATATCGTCATCTTCGACACGCCGCCGGCGATGGGCCTGTTCACGCGGAGCGCCCTCCTCGCCAGCGACTTCGCCCTCATACCCGCCGACGTCTCCTGGTTCGCCTACAAGGGCCTCGCCGATCTCGTGTCCTCGATCGAGTCCCTCAGGGCGAGGCACCAGGCCGAGGTACGGCCCCTGGGCATCATCCTCAACGGCATGCAGGAGCGGCAGGGCTTCGCCCAGGAGACCTGGGCCGCCCTCGACGACCGCTACGGCCATCTCCTGTTCAAGAACACGATCCCCGAGTCGGTGCGCGTGCGGGAGGCGGCGAGCCAGGGCATCCCGGTGACGGAGCTCGACCGCAGGGGCAAGGCCGCCGCGGCCTACCGCGCCCTCTACGCCGAGATCCGCGAGCGCCTCGAGGCGATGCCGTGAGCCTTCAGCCCCGCCCGTTGCGCCGGCGCCGCGCGGCGGCCAGGCCCACCGCGCCGGCGAGGGCCAGGGAGAGGCCTAAGACGAGGAGGGCCAGCCTCGCCTCGATCAGGGCCAGGCCCCGTTCCGTGCCGCGGCCGAGCGCGATGCCCGCGGCGAGCATGGCCGCGCCCGCGACGGCGAGGGCCCGGGCGATCCGGAGCTTGCCCGCGCGCTCGGCCGCGCCCGCCTTCTTCGCTTCGCCCATCGCCGTCGCCTCCGCTCGCGCCGCCGCGTCCGGGCGCCGCGAGACCACAGTATCGGACCGCTCGGTGGTCCTGTCAACGCGGCCGGCGGGAGCCGCGGCCCCCGGGCTCGCGCGGGAGGTGCGCCGATGGCGGCGATAGTCTACCTCGACAACGCGGCGACGACGCCGGTCGACCCGGCCGTCCTCGAGCGCATGCTGCCCTACTTCTCCGGGAAGTTCGGCAATCCGATGACCGCGGGGCGCTCCTCCCTCGGCGACGAGGCGAGGGCCGCGGTCGAGCTCGCGCGGCGCGAGGTCGCCGCCCTCATCGGGGCCCGGCCGGAGCAGCTGGCCTTCACCTCGGGCGGCGCCGAGTCCGACAACTGGGCCATCAAGGGCGCGAGCGAGCGGGCCGCCCTCGAGCGCGGGCTCGAGCGGCCCCACATCGTCGCCACGGCCTTCGAGCACGCCGCCGTCCTCGAAAGCGTCGAGGCGATGCGGAGGCGGGGTTTCGAGGCGAGCCTCGTCAGGGTCGGCAGGGACGGGATCGTCGACCCGGGCGAGCTGCGCCGAGCCCTGCGGCCCGAGACGGTGCTCGTCTCGATCATGCACGCGAACAACGAGGTCGGCACGATCCAGCCCGTCGCCGAGGCCGCGCGCGCCGCCCGCGAGCGGGGCGCCCTCCTCCACGTCGACGCGGTGCAGAGCGCGGGCCACGTCCCAATCGACGTCGACGAGCTCGGGGCCGACTTCCTCTCGATCTCCGCCCACAAGTTCGGCGGGCCCAAGGGCGCGGGCGCCCTCTACGCGCGCGACTGGCGCGGGATCTTCCCCCTCGTCGACGGCGGGGGGCAGGAATGGGGCCTGCGCGGCTCGACGCACAACGTCCCCGGCATCGTGGGGCTCGGCGCGGCCGCCGCCCTCGCGAGGGAGCGGCTCCCCGCGGAGGCCCTGCGCCTGGCCGCCCTCCGCGACCGGCTCCACGAGGGCCTGGCCGCGCGCTGCGGGAGGGTCAAGGCGAACGGCGACATGCGCAGGCGCCTGCCCCAGAACCTCAACCTCCGCATCGAGGGGATCGACAACGAGGCCCTCCTCATGGCCATGAGCGAGGCGGGCGTCGTCGCGGCCGGCTGCTCGGCCTGCTCGGGCGGGCCGGCGCCGCTCTCGCGCGCCCTCCTCGCCATGGGCCTCTCCGCGGCCGAGGCCCGCTCGAGCCTCAGGCTCTCCCTCGGGGCCGCTACCGGCGAGGAGGACATCGAACGGGCCGTCGAGCTGATCTCCGGCATCGTGCGCATCCTCCGCTCCCGGGGGGCGCGCTGAGCGCCCGCGCTCGGCGGCGCGGCGAGCTCCGGAATGGGCCGGCTCGAGGAGGAGGTCGAGGCGCTGCGGGCGAAGGCCCTCTCGCTCGGCGCGGGCCGGGCCGAGCCGCTGGCGGCGGAGGCCGTGCGCCTCGACCCGCGCGTGGGGCTCAAGTGCCGCATCCCCCTGTGCTCGCACTACGGGAGGAGCTTCATGTGCCCGCCCCTCTGCCCGAGCCCCGAGCAGTTCGCCGCCGGCCTCGCCCGCTACCGGATGGGCCTCCTCGTCCAGGCCCCGGTGCTCCGCGCGAGCGGCGGCGGGAGCGAGCCCCTCGCGAGCGGGGATCCCGCGACGGGCTCGGAGCGCGGGAACGCGATGCGGGAGAGCATGCGCGGCTTCTCCGCCCTCATGACGAGCCTCGAGCGCGAGGCCCTCGGCCTGGGCTATAGCTTCGCCCTCGCCCTCGCGGGCGGCACCTGCGCCCTCTGCGAGGAATGCGCGGCCCTCGTCCCGGGCGCGGCCTGCCGCCATCCCTTCGAGGCCCGGCCCTCGATGGAGGCGGTCGGCATCGACGTGGCGGCGACGGCCAAGGCGGCGGGCGTCGAGCTGCGCTTCCCCGCGGCGGAGCCCTCGTGGACGGGCCTCCTCCTCGTCGAGTAGCGGCGACGCGAGGCGCGTCCCCGGCGCTCGCCGACGGAAAAGCCGTCCTCGCGGACGGCTTTTAGTATCTTCCGAGGCGGGCCCTAGAAGCAGGAGACGACGAAGACGCCGATGAGGGCCTCGGTGGTCATGAGCTCCTCGGAGGGGGAGAGCTCCTTGGCCTGGCGCTCCATCTCCCCGACGAACCAGAAGAAGAGGCCGAACTTCGGGTCGATGCGGAAGCAGTAGGCGAGGAAGTCCTCGGCGCGGCTCTGCTGGCCGAAGAGGAGGCCGGCTATCGCGTGGGCGAGGGCGATGAAGCGGCGGAAGGCGGGGCCGACGGAGCCGTCGCGGAAGTCGCGCACGAAGGCGGCGAGGTCCTCGATGAGGCGCTCCTTGGGCTTCTCCTCGGACTTCTCGACCCAGGTCTTGTGGACGAGGAGCTCGACGTTCTCGCTGAAGTTGCGCAGGAGCCGGTCGATGCGCGCGAGGCGCTCGGCGGGGCCGCCCGTGACGTACTGCTGGAATTCCGAGGGGTTCCCCATGATGTCGGCCAGCTTGATGGCGTAGCGACTGCGCTGGGCGTCGCCGGCGCGGGCGAGGAGGGGCAGGACCTCGAAGGCCTCCCGCTCGACGTCTGTCACCAGGCGATCGTCGATCGCGGATTCCGGGAAACTCATGCTTTACCATGGCAAAAAGCGGATTCTTGGTCAATACCCCGCTTCCGGCGCGAAAGCGCCCCGGGCCGCGGCCTTGCGCGATCCGCGGGCCGCGGGATATCTTTTTGCCAGATATGAACGATATAGCCAAGCTCGGAGAGGCGGCCTACGGCCTCGGCTTCGTCCCCCCGGAGTTCCTCAAGCCGGGCGAGGACGAGTACCGGATCCGCGACGAGCAGGCCGCCGATCCGCTCCACGGCCTCGGGCGCGCGGCCTCCTCCTACCGCCGCCTGAAGCCCTACGAGATCGAGGCTCTCGTCAAAAACTCCAATACCTGCAGGGATTGGGGCTTGGTCCGGGTGAGCGACCCCTTCGTGCCCGAGCTCGTCAAGGACTGCGAGTTCGCCGGCCTCGTGCGCATAGGCCGTCTCGACCGGGAGACCCTCGAGCACCACGACCTCAGGACCCCCGTGGGCATCACCCGCTCGCGGGTCATAGCCTGCGACATCGGGGACGACTGCGCGATCCACGACTGCTCCTACCTCGCCCACTACATCGTCGGCGACGGCTGCATCCTCCTCGCGAACGACGAGATCCACGTCTCGAACCACGCCAAGTTCGGGGTCGGCATCGTCATGGAGGGCGAGAGCGAGTCGGTGCGGGTCGAGCTCGACCTCATGAACGAGGCGGGCGGCCGCCCGGTCCTCGCCTTCGAGGAGATGATCTGCGCCGACGCCTACCTCTGGGCCCGCCGCCGCGACGACGAGGAGCTCATGCGGGCCTTCCGCGCCATGACCGAGGCGATGTACGACAGACGCCGCGGCCGCTACGGCACGATCGGCCGCGGCTCCGTGCTCAAGTCCAACCGCATCGTCAAGGACGTCGCGATCGGCGAGTGCGCCTACATAAAGGGCGCGAACAAGCTCAAGAACCTCACGATCCGCTCGAGCGAGGCGGAGCGAACCCAGATCGGCGAGGGCGTGGAGCTCGTCAACGGCATCGTCGGCTACGGCTGCAAGGTCTTCTACGGCTGCAAGGCCGTGCGCTTCGTCCTGGGCTCGAACTCGGCCCTGAAGTACGGGGCCCGCCTCATCCACTCGGTGCTCGGCGACAACTCGACGGTCTCCTGCTGCGAGATGCTCAACAACCTCGTCTTCCCGGCCCACGAGCAGCACCACAACACGAGCTTCCTCGTCGCCGCCCTGGTGCGGGGCCAGTCCAACATGGCCGCCGGCGCCACCATCGGCTCGAACCACAACTCCCGGGCCCCCGACGGGGAGGTGGAGGCGGGCCGGGGCTTCTGGCCGGCCCTGGCCACCTCGGTCAAGCACTCCTCGCGCTTCGCCTCCTACTGCCTCCTGGCCAAGGGCGACTACCGCTACGAGCTCGACATAGCCCTCCCCTTCTGCCTCGTCGACGACGACCGCTCGCGCGACCGCCTCGTCCTCGTCCCCGCCTACTGGTGGACGCACAACCTCTACGCCCTCATGCGCAACGAGTCGAAGTTCCGAGCCCGGGACCGCCGCGCCGTCAAGGTCCAGGAGGTCGAGCTCTCGCCCTTCGCCCCGGACAGCGCCGAGGAGATCGTCGCCGGCATCGGCATCCTCGAGTCGGCCCTGCGGGGCTCAGGCGAGGGCGACCCCGAGCACATCGAGCTCCCCCCGGGGCGCTTCGAGAACTCGAGCCGCCCCGTCGTCGCGCGCAGGCCCCGCCGGGCGATCGCGGCCTACCGCGAGATGCTCCTGTGGTACGCCGGCAACGCCCTCCTCGAGCGGCTCGAGGCCCCGCACCCCGACGCCGCGTTAGGCGACGCCATCGCCTCCCTCGACCTGCCGCGGGTCGGGGCTTGGGAGAACCTGGGCGGCCAGCTCGTCCCCCTCGCCGAGGTCGACGCCCTCGTGGCCAAGGCCCGCTCGGGCCGGCTGCCCGACTGGCGCGCGATGCACGCCGAGTACGCCCGCCTCGCCGCGGCCTACCCCGAGGCCAAGGCCAGCCACGCGATGGGAATCCTGCGCTGGCTCGAGGGCTCGGCGCCCGGCGCTGCCGGCGCCCCCGCGCCGCGGCCGGCGGCGGCCCTGGTCTCAAACGCGTTGGCCGAACTCGCGTCCCTCTCGGGCCGCGTGGCGGCCGCGGTGCGGGAGTCCCGCGCCAAGGACTACGGCAACGCCTTCCGCCGCGCCACCTTCCGCTGCGAGGCCGAGATGCGCGCCGTGGCCGGCGAGGCGGAGGGCAATCCCTTCGTGCGGAGCTCCGCCGCCGAGATGGCCCGCCTGGCCGAGCGCGCCCGGGCCATGGCCGCCCGCCTGGGCCCGCGCTAGCTCGGGAGCTCCTTCCGAGGCTCCCCGTAGGACTCGTATAGATCCTCGCCTATCTTGAAGCGCAGGTACTTGAGGGTCCTCGCGTAGCCCTCCTCGGGAACGGATCCCTCCCGCAGCCCGTCGGCCAGGGAGTCGAGCATCACCCGCAGGCATTCGCGGATAGCCGGATCAATGCTGCAGCAATCCCCCATGGGACCTCCTGGGCAGCCCTCGCGGCGCGGGCTGGGCGCGCCTATCCGGCGCGCACCAAGCATCCCCGCCCGCTCACATCAGGGCAGGATGGCGATGTCCTGGTGGGTCGTGGCGCCGCTCTCCACGGCGATATCGGCGTAGGTCGAGCTGTCAACGGCGGCGGTCCCCAGGTTCAGGACCACGAGGTCGTAGGTCCCCGGCTCGAGGAAGGCCAGCATGTAGCGGAAAACCCCCGATACGTCGTGGGGCGTCGCTCCCGTCACGGAATTCTCGAAGAGGATCCCGTCGGCGTCGCCGTCCGCCTCTTCCGCCGCCGCGTCGTAGCTCCCATCCTTATAAGCGTACACCGCGTATCCCTCGGCCAGCTCGCCGGCTATGGCCCCCGCCTCTCCCTCGGCCACCGCCCGCAGCGCGGGCTTCATCCGATATTCCCCCGACGTATAGACCAAGGACTTCCGGACGTCGAAGTCCACGGTCAAGGTGATGGAGCCGGTCGAGGGAACGGCGAAGGCGTTCACGATCTTGAGGCCCGTGGCGGAGGCGAGGACGCAGGGGATCCGCGTCGCCGGATCGGCCGTCTCGACGATCGCGATCTCCGGATCCAGGAAACGGATTTGGTTCACCTGGGTAGCCGGGGCGAGGGGGACCTCGCCGAGGAGGGCGGTGACTCCGGAAGTGAGGCTGAGCAGGTCGTACTCCGCCTCCGCGTCGATGGGCACCTCGATCCAGGACCCGTCGCCCTCGGCGGCGGTTCCCGATTCGTTGATCTCGAGGCCGCCGAATTTCACGAAGACGCTCTGCACGTCCTGGGTGCCGACCGGCGCGTCGGTCAATTCGAAGGAGACCGTCGCCGTGTCGGAGCCGGAGGAGCATGAGGCCAAGGCCAAGGCGGCGAGCGCCGCGCCGACTGCGAGCTTCCACGACTTCATAGGGATACCTCCATGACGCGAAGCTTGGGCCGCTTCCGGCCCTCGAACACGCCCTGGATACCCCCCGAGGCCCGGCCGGGTTGCTCCTCCCCGAGGATTTTTTCCGCGGGTCCGACGGAGGACAAACCGTCGGCCCCGTGCTACCATTTCCCCGCATGGGCCTCGAAGGCGGCCGCGACGGCCTCGACGACCTCGAAGCGATACACCGCGTCCTGGCGGGCGAGCGCGAAGCCTTCGGGCCCATCGTCGAGCGCTACGGAGCCCGGGTCCTCCGCTTCTGCCGCTCGCGGCTCGGCTCCGACGAGGAGGCGGACGACGCCGCGCAGGAGGTATTCCTCAGGGCCTACCGCTCCCTCGAGAGCTTCAGGCTCGGGGAAAGCTTCCCCGCCTGGCTCTTCTCGATCGCCGCGAACCGCGTGAGGACGAGGTCCCTGCGGCGCTTCGCCGACCGCGCCAAGGCCGGCAAGGCTGCTGCGGCGGCGCGGGCCGAGCCCGAGCCCGACCCGGCCTCGGAGGCGGAGCGATCACTCGAGGCGGCGGAGCTCCGGGAAGCGGTAGCCCGCCTTCCCGAGGAGCAGCGCGCGGCCGTGGAGCTCTACTATTTCGCCGAGCTCTCGGTCGCCCAGGCCGCCGGCGTCCTGGGCATCGGGGAGGAGGCGCTCAAGTCCCGCCTCTTTCGCGCCCGCGCGAGGCTGCGGGAACTCGTCGAGGGGCCGCAACCGGGACGCGGCCGGGAGGGTATAGGTAGATGATGGATTGCCGCGATGCCCTCGAGCGCATACGACGCTGGGAGGGGGAAGGCGAGGTCGACGAGCCGCTCGAGCTCATCGGCCATATCGAGGGCTGCCGGGAATGCTCGGCTTCGTTCTCGGGGCTCCTTCCCCTCCTGCGGCGCGACGCCGGGATGATGGCGGCTTCCCGCGGCCCCGAGGCCTCGGCCTTGGCGGCAGCGGTCCTGTCGCGCATCGAGCTGGAGGGGCTCGAGCCCGAAAGCCGCCGCGGCGCCTCGAGGCGGCCGCGCGCCCTCCTCGCCGGCATGGCCGCCCTCCTCGCCCTGGGGCTCGGCCTCGGCCTCATCCTCGCGTCCCGCCGCGGCGACACCGTCACGGTACGTTTCGTGCTGCTCGCGCCCGAGGCTCGGTCGGTCGGCCTCGCGGGCGACTTCAACGGCTGGTCGACCGAGGGGTACGAGCTGCGCCGCGGGGATAGCGGGACCTGGACCCTCGAAGTGAGGCTGCCGCGAGGCGGCTATTATTCGTACAACTTCGTCGTAGACGGCGAGCGATGGATAGCCGATCCCTCGAGTCCCGAGAGGGTCGATGACGGCTTCGGCGGATCGAGCAGCCTCTTGCGGATTTAGGAGGTCGGTATGGACGGCAGAACCACAGGCTCACCGATCGCGCGGCGGCCCGCGGCGATTCCGCGGCCCGCCATCCTCCTCCTCGCCCTCGCGTCCCTGGCGTTCCCCCTCGCCGCCGCCCCGGCGGAGCCGGCCCCGGGCCGGGACGCCTCCTACGAGGCGGCATACCGGGAGGCCTACGAGCTCGCGGCGGCCCGCTTCCGCCCCTCGCCCCTCGCCCTGCGGATGGCCCTCGCGGCCTGCGGGGAGGGCCTCTATCAGCTCCCCCCGGCCGAGGCGGCGGCGCTTGCGCACGCGCTCGCCATCAAGGCCGAACGCGTTATGCGATTCGGGGGCTCCGCGCAGGAGGCCCGCGCGACGCTCGCCCAGGAGCTCGCCCTCTCCGCCGGGGGTCGCCCCGCCCCTCACCGCTTCATGCGGGAGACCGGATCGCCCGGGCCTCGGGAAGGACGGGGATACGAACGGGCCTCGGCGACGCCACCCGGCGGGTCGGGCGCCCCGGGGCGAGGAGGCGGCAAGCCGTGATCCGGGGACTTGCCGGCGCGATCCTCTCGATAGCCCTCCTCGCGCTGGCCGCGGCGCCCTCCTCGGGCCAGGAGGCGGCGGCATGGTTCGAGCGCGCCCCGGGCGCCGCTGGCTACGCCTCGATCCGCGGCGCCGCCGAGGCCGCGGCGGCGAGGCTGCGCGCCGCGGGCCTCCCGGACGGCCTCCTCGCGGCTCGGCTCGAGGAGGGCGCCCGGAAGCGGATCGCCCCGGAGCGCCTCGCGGCCGCCCTCGCGGACGAGGCCGTCCGGTACGAGGCCATCGCAGCCGAGCTCTCCTCGCGGGGCCTCCTGCCCGAGCTTCCCTCCGAGGCGGGCGGGCTCGCGGAGCGGGCGGGGCTCCTCATGCGGGGAGGCACAGCCCTCGCGGAAATAGCCGCCGCCCTCGACGCGGCCCCGCGGGGATCGGCGGCGCGGGCCGAGCGCGCCTTATCGGCCGTGGCGGCCGAGTTCTCGATCCATGCCCGCTTTCCCCTCGCGCCGGCGGAACGGATCGCGCTCGCCGCGGCCCTGGCCGGCAGCGCGCTCGGCGAGGAGCGCTTCGCCTCCCTCCTCGCGGTCTTCGCGAGGTACCGGGCCGAGGGGCTCCCGGCGTCCCGGATCTGCTCGCTCAGCGTCGATATCCTCGGAGCCGGCGGCTCCGTCGAGGGCGTCGAGCGCGAACTGCAACGGAGGATTCGCAGGCCATGAAGCACGACATTCGCCGTCCCGCCCCGCGCGGAGCCCTCCTGCGCGCTGCCTGGCTCGCCGCGATCCTCGCCGCGATCCCTCCCGCCCTCCCCGCGGAGGCGAAGAGCTCCGCGCTCGCCGTCTTCGGGACGGAATCGGGCGCGGCGTTCGAGACGAGCGCCTGGGGGAGCGCGGAGGCGCTCGGGAAGAGCCTGGCTGCGCGGCTGTCCGGCGGGGCGACCGCCTCCATCGGCCTTCCCGGCGCCGAGAGCTCCGGCGAGGCGGGGCTCTCGGCGGAGCTCTCCGCGTCCGGGGGCCGGACGGTGGCCCTGCTCAGGGTGGATGGAGGCATAGCCGACGGCGCCGCCTTCGACGCTGAGGCGGGGAGCGTCGGGACCTTCGGCGCCGAGATCCTCCTGACGCTCAACGGCCCGCGCTGCTCCTTCTCGCTATCGCCCCGCCTCGAGCGGCGCTCCGGCGACGAAGGCAGGACGGAATACGGCGGCGGCATCGGGGCATCGGCCTCGGCCGGCGGCTTCGTCCTCAAGCCGAAGGCCGACGCCTCGTGGACGGAGTGGGACGACGGCGGCGAGAGCCTCCAGCTGCTGCCGAGCTTCGGGCTCTCCTGGTACCCGGGCTTCCCCCTCTCCCTTTCGGCCGACGCGGGCTTCAGGCGAAGCTGGCTCTCCTCGGGGGAGGTGCTCGACGAGCTCCCCTGCGGCATCTCCTGCTACGGTGCCGCGGGCGACCGGCTCTTCTTCTCGCTGGACGCTTACGCGCTCATCGACCTCGAGGACGGCGACTTCAGCGAGGCCGGCGTCGCGGGCGAGCTCTCGCTCATGCTCCGGCGGCTGTCCCGCGGCGAGCTCAGGCTCCCTATCGGCCTCTCCTGGGACTCGGAGGGCCCGGAAGGCTGGGATGGGATCGCGATCCGCCTCGGCCTCGAGCTGCTGCTGGATTGAGGGCCTAGAGCGCCGCCCGCCGCCTGAGGTAGCGGCGGTAGATGAGCCAGGAGCCCGGCAAGGCGAGGGTGACGGCGGGGTAGAGGATCTCGGCGTAGAGGGGAGTGGCGTAGGAGAGGGCGAGGAAGAGCCCGGCGCCGAGGGCCCTGCCGGCGTTGAGGGTGAGCTCCATGGCGACGCTGCGGCCGGCCAGGTCCCCCTCGGCCTCCAGGTACCTGGCCAGGAGGCCGAAGTAGGCGGCGTTGTAGGGCAGGAGGAGGAGGGCCTCGCCGACCTTCCACAAGCTTCCGGACAGCAGGGCTCCGAGGGGCGTGGCGGCGGCGACGAGGAGGCCGGAGGCTCCCAGGGCGAGGAGGGAGCCGAAGCCCCAGAAGGCCGAGCCGCGCCGGTCGAGGAAGGCACGCCCCGCCGCGTAGTTCGCGCCGATGCCGACCAAGGCGAAGATGACCGAGAGGCGGCCGGCCGCGGCGTCGGAGCCCGCGGCCTTGAGCACGAGGATGCTCATGACGGACCAGCTCGCCCCGTCGCGGATGCCCCACACGAGGTTGGCGCGGAGGACGAAGGCCCAGCCGGGATCCCCGCGCGAGCGCAGCCTCGGCAGGACGCGGATCGGCCCCCCTCTGTCGCGGGGCAGCCGCAGGGCGAGGGCCGCCGCGCCCATGGCGAGGGAGAGGGCGACGATCGAGGCGAAGATTATTGCGTAGCCGGCCTCTACCCGGGGCGAGAGGACGAGGGCCGCGGTCGAGGCGAGGGGAGCGAGGGCGCTCGCCGCCGCGCCGAGGGCGCCGTAGAGGCCGAAGAAGCGCCCCTCGCCCTCGCCCCGCTGGACCTGGGCTATGGCTATGTTGAAGGGGTACCAGAAGGCCCCGGTCGCCAGGCCGTTCACCGCGCCGAGGATGGGGAGGAATCCCCCCGAGCGCTCGCCGAGGGCGAGGAGGAGGCCGTAGAAGGCCACGAAGAGCCAGAGGGCGGAGACGAGGACCGGGACCTTGCCGTGCCTGCGCGCGGCGAGGGCGGCGAGGTGGAAGCCTATGGGGATGAGGGCGAACTGGAAGAGGTTGAAGACCGTGATCTCGGCCAGGCCCTCGAGGAAGCGGTAGAGGTACATGTTGACGAAGACCGTGGACACGGCGTTCGAGAAGGCCATGCCGGCGTGGATGAAGAGGACGGTCTTGGCCGAGCGGGAGATCACGCCGCGAGTCTAGCGGCTCCGGGCCGGCTTGGGCAAGCCGCGGGGCCGGCGGCGCGGGGGCCGGGTGCGAAAAAGGCCGCCCCGGGGAACCGGGGCGGCCTCGCGCGGCTCGGGCTCGGGAGGAGCTCAGCCGTTGCGCTTGCGGAAGTCCTCCATGAAGGAGACGGTGGTCTCCACGTCCTTGAGGCTCACCGCGTTGTAGCAGGAAAGGCGGATGCCGCCCATCGTGCGGTAGCCCTTGGTCTGGACGATGCCGGCGGCCTTGGCGTCCTTCACGAACTTGTCGTCGAGCTCGGGGCTGGGGAGCTTGAAGTCGATGTTCATCCAGGAGCGGGAATCCTTGTCCGCGAGGCCCGTGAAGAAGCCGCCCGAGCCGTCGATCGCGGCGTAGAGGAGCCTTTGCTTCTGCTCGTTGATCTTGCCGCGGGCCTCGAGGCCCCCGTTCCTCTTCAGCCACTGCAGCACCAGGTTGAGGATGTAGATCGAGAAGCAGGGCGGCGTGTTGTGCATCGACTGCTTCTCCTTGAACACCTTGTAGGACATCATCGTCGGGACGTCGGCGTTGGCCCGCTCGAGGAAGCCGTCCTTGATGGCGACGACGGTGACGCCGGAGGGGCCGAGGTTCTTCTGCGCGCCGGCGTAGATCATGGCGTGCTTGCCGAACTCCGCGGGGCGGCTGAAGATGTCGCTCGACATGTCGGCGACGAGGCTCTTGCCCTTCGCGTCGGGGGTGTAGTGCCACTGGGTGCCGCAGACCGTGTTGTTCGAGGTGTAGTGCACGTACTCGGCCGCCGGGTTGAGCTTGAGCTCGCCCTGCTTCGGTATGGACTTGAAGACCTCGCCGGGGAGCTCCATGTCGGCCGGGAAGGTGACGGCGCCGAAGCGCTTGGCCTCCTTGACCGCGGCCTTGGACCAGTTGCCGGTGACGATGTAGTCGGCCTGCTTGCCGGGGCCGAGGTAGTTGAAGGGGAGCATGAGGAACTGGGTCGAGGCGCCGCCGGTGCAGAAGAGGACGTTCCACTCCTTGCCCATGCCGGCGATCTCCCGGAAGAGGTCCATCGTCTCAAGGTGCATGGCCTCGTATTCCTTGCCGCGGTGCGAGACCTCCATGACGGAGCAGCCCGTGCCCTTCCAGTCGAGCATCTCGTCCCGGGCCTGCTCGAGGACCTCGAGGGGGATGGCCGCCGGCCCCGCAGCGAAATTGATGACGCGCTTCATATCTCTCGTCTCCTTACTTCTTGCAGTACTTCTTCATGCGATCGACGATGCAGTCGCCTAACCTGAGGAGGTTCTCCTCCGTCGAGGCGCCGAGGTGGGGGGTGAGGAGGACGCGGGGGGCGGAGAGGAGGGGAGAGCCCTCGGGCGGCTCCTTGTCGTAGACGTCGGTCGCGTAGCCGCCCAGCCGCCCCTCCTTCAGGGCCGCCGCGACGTCCTCGGCCGCGACCACGGGGCCCCGGCAGGTGTTGACGAGGTAGGCGCCCTTGCGCATCTTGGCGATCGCGGCGGCGTTGATCATGCCCTTGGTCTCGTCGGTCAGGGGCGTGTGGATGGAGATGTAGTCGGAGCGGGCGTAGACCTCGTCCAGGCTCACCATCTCGGCGGCGTCGGAGGCCGGCACGTACTTGTCGTAGGCGATGACCTTCATGCCGAAGGCCTTGGCCCGGACGGCGAGCTCGCGGGCGATGCGGCCGATGCCGACGAGGCCGAGGGTCTTGCCGCCGAGCTCCGTGCGCTCGAGCTCCTTCTTGAGCCACTTGCCCTGCTTCATCGAGGCGTCGGCCTCGGCGATGTGGTTGGGCAGGGCGATCATGAGGGCGAAGGCGAGCTCGGCCACCGCGAGGCTCGAGGCCTCGGGGGTGTTGTCCACGGCGATCCCCTTCTGCTTGGCGTAGTCCACGTCGATGGTATCGACGCCCACGCCCCCGCGGATGACGTACTTGAGCTTCGGCGCGCGGTCGATCATCGCCCGGTCGACCTTGGTCTTGGAGCGGACGATGACGACCTCCGCCTCGCCGACGCGGCCGAGGTCGGAGCTGACTTCGCCGAAGGGCGCGAGCCTTCCGGGCAGGTCCGACGCGAAGGCGTCGGCCAGCAGGATGACCATGGAAACCTCCCTTTCCTGTGACGGTACTGGATATCGATGCCCGTTTCGGGCGAGAGCTGTGCAGGATGATTCTAGCACAGGGCTGGCAAGAGTCAAGCCGGCGGTATTCGTTACTAGATGGAGAACTACGAGCCCATTAGGCGCGGCCTGCGAAGCCCGGGGAGGATCCCGCCCGAGCCCCCCGGCGCGGCCTCAGCTCAGGGGCCCCTCGCGCGCGACGAGGTAGCTGCCTCCCCCGAGCCCGGGGGCCCAGAAGAGGTCGTAGTAGGTGAAGACGCCACCGACATCGGGCAGCTCCTGCTCGAAGGACCAGAGCTCCCCGTCGGTCGTGGAGAAGAGGGTTCCCGCCTGGGTGATGAAGACGAAGGAGCTCCCGTCGAAGACCAGGCCCTCGCAGGCCGGCATGCTCGGATCGAGGATCTCGGCCGCCGACCAGGTCGCCCCGTCGGCGCTCTTGCCGAGGAAGCCGCCCTCGTCGAGGAGGAGGTAGCGCCCGTTCCCGTAGGCGACGCCGACCGGGTTGTTGGTGGCTATGCCCGTAAGCGAGGTCGGGCCGAGCCAGGAGATGCCGTCGGCGCTCGAATAGAGCTCCGGCCCGCTCGCGCCGGCGAAGAAGCTCCCGTTCGCGTAGTCGACGCTGCAGAACTGGGGAGTGCCCGCGACCGCGTAGGCGCCCCAGGAGCCCGTGCCGTCGATGCTGTGCAGGAGCGAGGAAGCGGCGGCCAAGCTGTACGAGACGGCGACGAAGCGGCCCTCGCCGTAGGCTATGTCCGCGATGGGGACGGATACCCCGCTCGCCGCGGCATTCCAGCTCTCGCCTCCGTCCGAGCTATAATAGATGGCCCCGTCGTTTGCGCCCGCCACGAAGGTCCCGTTGCCGTAGGCGACCGCGTTCAGCCTTGCGCTCCCGACCGCCACCGAGCTCCAATCCTCGCCGAGGGCCTTGTAGAGGACCACGCCGGAGCTCTCGCCTCCGGCCGCCACGACCCTCCCGGCCCCGTAGCAGATGGCGCGGCAGTGGCCGTCGGCGGGGCTGAGGAGGTAGGAAGCCTCGGTGAGATCCACGCCGTCGGACCCGGCCTCGCCGGCGGAGGGGGAGCAGGAGCCGAGGAGGAAGATGACGAGGAGGCCCGCGATGGAGAGAAGGAGGGGACGAGCGCGCATCATGGCATTCCTTTCGACGCCGCCGACCTGGATTGCCCGGGCGGCCGAGGGGGCCTCGGGGGCATCGACGGTGGGCCTGAGGAGCGCCGAGACGAGCCGCGCTGCAGGAACTCGAAGTCGCAATCCTTCGCGGCCCCGGGGCGGCCGATCAGGACGATGGGTAATAATAGACTAACTATATCGCGGCGGGACCGGCTGTCAAATTCGGGGCTCGGCGATCGGGAGCCGGCAGAAGCGAAAAACCGCGGGCCGGAGCCCGCGGCGAGGTGCGGGCGGCCTCGCGGCCGCCCCTCCGGAGGGGTGCCTTACTCCGTGATGCGGCGCGCCTCGATATGGAAACGCTCATCGGGCGCTATCGGCCGCGCCCGATGAGCCTCATTCGGTAATGCGCCTGGCTTCGACGTAGAAGCGCTTCTCGGGCGCTATCGGCCGCGCTCCGCGCGTCCGAGATCGCGGGCCGCTTCGCGTCCCGCGATACGCCCCTCCGCGCCCGAAAAGCCTCACTCGGTTATTCGTCTTGCTTCTATATAAAAACGCTTTTCGGGCGCTTCGCCCATACTAAAGGTCTTGCGGGGCATGACCCCGTCGCGGATCACCGTGCCGAAGAAGCTGGCCTTGTCGATGGGGGGGAGGTAGAGGCCGAGGTTGCCCGGCTTCTTGGCCAGGGCGACGAGGCTCTCGGTGCCGTGGATGTAGTCGATCGCGACCTTGGGGCGGGCCTTGAGGTAGGAGTCGAGGTACTCCTGGATCGTGCCCGCGGCGAGCTTGGCGCGGGGCCTGGGGAAGGAGAGGAGGCCCGCGCCCTTCGCGGAGACCAGGCCGATCCGATGGGCGCTCGCCGCGGGCGCCGAGGGAGAGTCGACCTCGGCGAAGGCCTGGGCCTCGTCGCGGCGGCGCTCGAAGGCGTGCTCCTGGTAGGAGGCGAGGCCGGCGAGGAACTCGGCCTCGTCGGCCCCGAAGAGGACCCGGTGGATGGGGTGGAAGGGCAGGCCCTCGTCGTAGATGTTGACGAGTTCGACTAACGCGAATCGGGCCGGATGGGACTCCAGGCGCGGATCCCCCGCGGGGATGGCCTTCTTCGTCTCCTCCCAGATGGCCTTTGCCGTGGCGAGGGAATGGTTGCCGTCGCCCACCGCGAACAGGAGGGGGTCGTCCGAGCCGTACCTGGCCTTGAAGGCCGCGGGATCGGCCAGCTTCCCGAGGGCGGCGGCGAACGCGGAGAGGGAAGCGTCGTCGGCTACCTTCCAGCCCCTGACCCGGCCCGAGCCGAGCATGAGCTCGAAGTCGTAGAGCTTGGGCAGCCGCTCCCGCGCGGCGTAGAGGGGCTCGACGAGGCTCCTCCCCGGATCGTCGACGAGGAGCATGATGTGGGGCAGCTCGAGCTCGGCCCCGCGGCGGATCTGCATGCGCGGGGGCAGGCGCTCGACGATGGTGCCCTCGGTGGGCCGGATGAGGGAGCGCGAGTCCTTCCCGTACTGGTACTTCTCGAGGTCCACGGCGATCATGAGCCCGACGCGGGGCTTCTTCTCGTAGGGAGTAAAGCGCTCGACGAGGACGAAGCCCCTTCCCTTGGGCTCGACGAGGCCCCGCGCGAGGTAGTCGCGCATGGCCGCCTGGATGCGCCCGACCCGCTCGGCCTTGTCCGCGTCCTCGAGGTAGCACTCGGGGAAGATCAGGTTGAGGGTCGAGGGCGCGCCGGCCACGGCCGACTCGACCTTGGCCCAGTACTCGCGCTCGGAGGAGTACTGGTCGCAGGCTACGACGGCCCATTTCCTGAGGTCGAGGCCGGCGGCGGGGAGATGGACCTCGGGCAGGCGGAGGCCGAGCCGTTCGAGGAGGGATTCGTATCCGGGCATGGGTGGGCTCCTTGGGGGAATCGGGGCGGGCGGCCGGAGGGCCCGGCGCCCCGCCCTTCCTTGGCCTCGAGTATGCCCCGGAAAGCCCGGCTCGTCAAACGAGGGCGGAGGGCGGCCCGCGTTTCTATCCGGCGAGGCCCCGCGCGAGGCGGGCGAAGTCGAGCCCCGCCGGCTCGCCCCGGGCCACGATGCCGACCAGGGCGCGGAGGAGGGGGAGCTCGCCCGGGCCGACGGCGCCCCGCGCCTCGAGGGCGGGCAGGATCCTCGCCATGGCCTTCACGATCTCCGCGGCCTCGAGGGTCTCGCCCTCGAGGATGCTCCGCGCCTCGGCGAAGCTCTTGCCCGAGCCGAGGAGGCGGCCGAGCTTGACGGTCCGCCCCCCCATGGCCGTGACGTAGAGGTCGCCCGCGGCGGGGAGCATGTAGGCCAGCTCGCGGCGGCGCCCCAGGGCCCCGAGGAGGCGCGCCATCTCGGTGGTGCCCTCGGCGAAGAGGGCGGCCGCGAGGTTGTGCATGTGGGCCTCGGCCCCGTCGACCCCCCCGGCCGCCTCGAGCATGCCCGCGGCCAGGCCGACGCCGAGGGTGTAGGCGTTCTTGAGGGCCGCGCAGAGCTCGAGGCCGGCGAGGTCGGCCGTCGGGATCGGGTGGTAGTAGTCCGTGGCGAAGGCCCGGACGAGGAGCTCGAGGGCCGCGGCGTCGGGGCAGCCGAACATGACGAAGCTCTGCCTGCGGCCGGCGAGCTCGCCCGCTATGCAGGGGCCGCCGATGGCTGCGATGGGGATGCTCTCCCGGATGGCCGGGGGCAGCTCGCCGCGGAGGACCTCGGGGAGGATGAGCGGCTCGCCGTCGGGTGCGGCCTCGAGGCCCTTGGTCACGGCGATGAGGACCTGCCCCGCGCGCAGGCGCGGCCCGAGCTCGCGGCCCGCCCAATGCACGCCGAGGGAGTTCACGCCGCTCACCACGATCGATGCCCCCTCGAGGGCCTCGTCGAGCCGCGCGTGCGGGAAGGCCGACGCGTTGGGCGGCAGCTCCCGGCGTAGCCGCGGATGGAAGCGCCTCGACCGGCAGGACTCGATGGTCGGGCCGTCGAGATGGGTGCCGACGAGCCTGACCTCGTGGCCCTTGTCCGAGAGGGGGTAGGCCAGGGCCGAGCCCATGAGGCCCGCGCCGAGGATCGTGACGATGCTCATGCTGCTCTTCCTCCGCGTACGCGTTGCGCGATCTTGATCGAGGAGCGGGCCGGCGGGCCGGGGCGGCCCGCGCGCCGGCCCGCCGGCGCCCGAGCGCCTATTCCTTCATGAAGCCCGCGATCTGCGCGGCCACCTCGTCGCAGACCTTCTTGACGTCCTCGTTCGCGACGAAGATCCGCTCCCACAGGACGTTGAGCGCCGGCTCGGTCTTGGGATTCATCTTGATGCCGGGGAAGGCGCTCACCCAGCGCATCTGCTCCACGGCGACCTTGAAGGCGGGGTTCGTCTCGAAGTACTTCGTCATCTGCGGGTCGCCCAGGGCCGAGAGCCTTAAGGGCATGTAGCCGGTCTGCATGGCCCACTTCGAGGTCTGGGGCGTGTCCGACAGCCACATGAGGAACTTGAAGGCGGCGTCCTGGTTCTTGGCCTTGGCCTTGGCGGGGATCACGATGCCGTTGCCCCCCGTGGGCGCCTTGCGCAGGCCGCCGGGGCCGACGGGCAGCATGCCCACGCCGACGTCGAACTTGGAGTTCTTCACGATGTTGCCCATCCAGCCCGTGGTGATGAACATCATGCCGACCTTGCCGGAGATGAAGTCGGCCTGGAGGGCCTCCCAGGTCGCCAGGCCCTGGCCGGGGTAGATCCTCCCGCCGCCGTCGGCGTTGACGAGGTCGTACCAGAACTTGAGGCCGGCCACGCCCGCGGGGTCGTTGAAGGTCGGCGTGTCGACGCCGTTCTTCCGGACGGAGATCGTCCCCCCGTTCCCCTCGACCGCGTTGGAGAAGTACCAGAAGGGATTGCCGATCTGGAGGCCGAAGCCGTAGCGGCCCTCGGCCTTGTTCGTCATGGCGATCGCCGCTTTGCGCAGCTCGGCCCAGGTCTCGGGGGCCTTGTCCGGCAGCCCCGCGGCGCGGAGCATGTCCTTGTTGTAGTAGAAGACGGGCATGGAGCGGGACTGGGGCAGGCTATAGAGCTTGCCGTCGATCGTGCTCTCGCCCAGGAGGGCGGCCGGGATGTCCTCCTTGGGGAGCTTGTACTTCTTCGCGAGGTCGTCGAGGGGCTTGATCGCCTTGCGGTAGGCGAAGCCGGGGATGCGGGAGATCTCGAGCATGACGAGGTCGGGCACCGCGCCGGCGGCGATGGCCGCGGCGAACTTCTGCTCGGTCGCCGTGTAGTCGCCCTGGAACTCGTACTTGACGAAGACCTCCTTTTGCGAGGCGTTGTACTCGCTCACCGCCGCCTCGAGGAGCTTCCCGTTGTTGCCGCCGAGGGCGGCCCAGAAGACGACCTGCTGGGGACCGGCCGCGAAGGCGGCCTGGGCGCCCGCGGCGAGCAGCGCCGCGCAGGCGATCGAGAGAGCCGTGATTCTCTTCATACGCGTACCTCCTATCGTCTTCAGCCTCCGCCATCGGAGGCGCCATGCCCCGCGCTCAGCCTTTCAGGCCCGAGCTCATGATTCCCTCGACGAAATAGCGCTGGAAAAGGAGGAAGAGGAGAATGATCGGCAGTATCACGAAGACCGAGGCGGCCATCACGACGTTCCACTCGATGCTGCCCTCGCTGGTCCTGAGGAACACCAGCCCCACCGGCAAGGTCCGCATCTCCGGCGAGCTGGTCATGATGAGGGGCCAGAAGTAGTCGTTCCACCTCCAGGTGAAGGAGAGGAGGACGAAGCTCACGTAGGCGGGCCTGGACATGGGCATCATGACGTTGCGGATGACCGAGAGGTCCCCCGCCCCGTCGATCCTCGCGGCGTCGACGAGATCGTCCGGGATCTCGAGGAAGCTCTGCCGCAGGAGGAAGGTCCCGAAGGCGCTCGCCGCGAAGGGCAGGACGAGGGCCTCGTAGCTGTCGAGGAGGGAGGCCTTGCTCAGCATGATGAAGACCGGCACGACGACGACCTGGGTCGGCACCATCATCGTGGCGAGGAAGAGGAGGAAGAGGGCCTCGCGGCCGCGGAAGCGGAGCTTCGAGAAGGCGTAGGCCGCGAGCGAGGCGAGGCCCGTCTGCAGGGCGATGATGGCGACCGTGACGGCCGAGCTGTTGATCGCGTAGCGCGCGAAGGGCGCGGCCGCCCAGGCCCGGGCGTAGTTGCTCCACTGCGGGTGCCGCGGCACCCAGTTCGGGGGATAGGCGTAGACCTCCTCGAGGGGCTTGAGCGAGGTCGAGAAGGTCCAGGCGACGGGTATGACCGCGAGGACGAAGGCGAGGGCGAGGGCGGCATGGAGGGCCGCCCGGGCCAGGGCCCGGCGGGGGCTCACGCGCAGAACCCCCGGCCCCGGAGCCAGGGCAGGGCGAAGCCCGGCCGGTTGGTCGTGATCATCTCGACCCCCCAATCCAGGAGGGCCTCGAGCTGGGGCTCGGAGTCGCCGAGCCAGCCGGTGACCGTCATGCCGGCGGCGTGGGCCGCGTCGACGGCGGCCTTGGAGCTCGTCATCACGGGGATGCAGGCGTTATAGGCCCCGAGCCGCCGCGCCGTCGCGAGGTCCTCCTCGGCCGAGCGGGGCGGGGCCGCGGTGGCCACGCGCTCGGGCGCGGGGCTCGAGCCCGAGCGGTACCAGCCGATGAAGCCCCGGCGGATCCGCGGGTAGCGCTCGAGCATGATCTCGAGGGCGACCGGATCCCAGGAGGTGACGACGGCCCGGCCTTCGAGCCCCTCGGCCTCGACGAGGTCGGCGACCAGGCCGCAGACCGCCTCGAGCCGGGCGGGCGCGTCGGTCTTGATCTCGATCTGCCAGTCCCTGACCGGGCCGCGGAACTCGGCGAGGACCTCCTCGAGGCCCGGGATGCCGACGTCGCCCGCGCCCGTCCAGCCAGCGGGGAGGAGGGAGGCGCGCATCGCGCGGAGCTCGGCGCGGGTGAACTCGCCCACCTCGCGCTCGAGGCCTACCGTGCGCCTGAGCGAGGCGTCGTGGACCACGGCGAGGCGGCCGTCGCGGCTGAGGTGGACGTCGAGCTCGATGGCGCGGACGCCCTCGGCGACGGCGTGGCGGAAGCCGGCCATGGTGTTCTCGGGGGCCTCGAAGGCCGCGCCGCGATGCCCGAATACGATCCCGTCCATAGCTGTCCGTTCCTTTCTAGGCGTAGTGGACCCAGCGCTTCGAGGCCCACATCTGCAGGGCCGTGGCCGCGACGACGATGGCGAACAGGACGCTCGCGATGGCCGAGGCGTAGCCGGCCTCGTAGAACTGGAACGCGTTCTGGTAGAGGTAGAAGACGAGCATGTTGGTGGAGTTGACCGGACCGCCCTGGGTCATGACCGCGACGGTCTCGAAGTTCTGGAACATCGTGATGAAGGTCGTGACGACCACGAAGAGGGTCGTCGGGGACAGGAGGGGAAGCGTTATGCGGAAGAAGATCCTCGCCTTCCCCGCGCCGTCGATGTAGGCGGCCTCCTTGAGCTCGCGCGGCACTCCCTGCAGCCCGCCGAGGAAGAGGAGCATGTCGTAGCCCGCGAAGCGCCAGACCGTCATGATCATCAGGGCGGGCAGGGCCCAGTCGATGGAGGCGATCCAAGCCGGCCCCGCGATCCCCAGGCGGGAGAGGGCGCTGTTGATGAGCCCGTACTGGGGGTCGAAGATCCACAGCCAGACGAGGGCCATGGCGGCGGTGCTCGTCAGGTAGGGCGCGAAGATGCCGGCCCGGTAGGCCGCCCGCCCGAAGATCGGCTTGTCGAGGGCCAGGGCCAGGGCGAGGCCCGCGGCGGCGGCGGCCGCGACGACGACGAGCGAGAACAGGGCCGTGTTGGCGAGGGCCTTGAGGAAGACCTTGTCGGAGAAGAGCCGCGCGTAGTTGCCCAGGCCCGCGAAGGGCCGCTCGCCGGAGAGGAGGTCCCACTTCGTGAGGCTCAGCATCCCGCTGAAGGCCAGGGGGAAGAAGACGAAGAGGGCGAAGACGAGGAGGGAGGGCGCGAGGAAGAGGAGGGCCTTCGGCCCGTCGCCCCTAGTTCTCATGCGGCTTCCCCTGCCCGGCGGCGAGGAGGGCCCGGGCCGTCTCCTCGGTCGTGACGAGGACGCTGCAGTAGCCGCCGCGGAGGAGGCCGAGGAGGGCCTCGACCTTGCGCTCCCCGCCGGCCAGGGCGATCGAGAGCTTGCGCTGGCGCAGGGACTCCAGGGGGACGGCGATGGTCGAGTCGTCGAGGCTCGGGATGCAGATCCGGCCCGCGGCGTCGTAGAACTTGCCGCAGACCTCCCCGACCGCGCCCGCGGCCTTGAGCCGCGCGAGGAGCTCGGCGCTCACGTAGCCCGTCTGGTAGAGGGAGGAGCGCTCCGAGATCTCGCCCACGCCGAAGACGCAGTAGTCGGCGCGGCAGGCGGCCTCGTAGATCGAGCCGAAGCGCGAGTCGGAGAGGAGGCTCCGCTTGATGCCGGGCGAGTCCACGATCATGGGGGCGGGGAGGATGAAGGATTGGCCGCCGAAGGAGTCGGCGAAGGCCTTGATGATGCGCTCGCCCCCGGTGGGGATATCGGTGCGGTCGAGGCTCCCGTTGAGCATGACGACGGAGGCGCCGAGCGCTCGGTTGTCGGGCAGGGCCCGGGCGCACTCGTAGACCGTGCTGCTCCAGGAGACCGCGATGGTCGAGCCCTCGGCGACGCGCTGGCTGACGAGGCTGGCGGCGGCCTCGCCGATGGCGGCCTTGATAGCGGCCTCCGAGTCGTCGAGGGGCGAGACGACGACCGCCTCCCGCAGGCCGAAGCGGCGCTCGAGGGCGGCCTCGCTGCCGTCGATGCTCCGCAGGAGGGGCGAGTTGATCGAGACGGAGACGATGCCTTCCTCCTCGGCCTTCTTGAGGATGCGCCCTACCGATTGGCGTGAGACCTCGAGGCGGTCGGCTATGCCCTGCTGGGTCAGCCCCTCGCGGTAGTAGAGGTAGGCGATTTTCGTGTAGAGCCGGAGGTGGTCCACGGCAGGGAGCTCCTTGTCGCAATCTGAGCAAATGCTCAATGATTGAGCATTTGCATCACGAGGTAAAGTGTACTCCCGCTTCCACAGATCTGTCAAATGAGAATCGCGTTCAGGGCTTGCTCCTCGCGGTGAAGCCTCTTCGGGGAGGGCCTTTCGCTTGGAAGGGTGGGGGGCGGGGAGCGGGAACCTTCCGAAGGTTCCCCTCCCCGCAGGGCTTCAGGAGCCCAACAATCCTCGAGCCACGGGCCTCAGCCCTTTCGTCGCGGCGCCCCGGGGCCGAAACCGAGCTTCTCCTCGAGCTTCCACCTCGTCCGCGCCCAGTCCAGGCCCTTCTTATAGATGAAGGCGGAGGCGAGGACGGCGAGGAGGAAGGCGACCAGGATGGCGGGGGCGGCGCTCCCCGAGGGGAGGACCCGGCCGAGGGTGAGGCCGTAGAGCACGAGGAGGAGGATGAAGGCTATGGCGGTGACGAGGATATTCGCCGCGGTGGCCGCGAGCATGAACAGGACGGTCCGGGTTCCCTTGGTCATGTGGCGGCCTTCGCCTCGGCGGCGATGACGGAGGCGGAGAGGAGGATCACCGAGACGACGACGCTGGCGTCGGCCACGTTGAAGGTGGGCCAGCGCTCCATGCCGAAGAGGCCGTAGAACTTGAAGGAGAGGAAGTCCACGACCCCCTCGGGCCGGAAGATCCGGTCGATGACGTTGCCCAGCCCCCCCCCGACGATGCCGCAGAGGGCCCAGCGCTGGAAGGGCGTGACCTCGTCGCTCTTGAAGTAGTAGACGAGGACGAAGGCGACCAGGCCGAGGGGGAGGAGGATGAGAATAGGCAGGCGGAGGTAGGGCGGCAGGTTGTCCAGGAGGCTGAAGGCCATGCCGAGGTTCTGCTGGCGGACGAGCCAGAAGAAGTCCCCGAAGGCCGACCAGGCGATGCTGCCCGGATTGACCCGGGCCTGGACCAGGGCCTTCGTGGCCTGGTCGAGGAGGATGATCGCCGCGGAGAGGGCGAAGGGCGCGATCGCGCGGTGGGGGGCTCGTTCCATGTCCTGTAGCCTCACAGGCCGGTAGGCAGGTCGACGAAGAAGGTCTGGACCCCGCGCTCGCGGGCGAGCTTCTCGGCCACGGCCTTGACGCCCCAGACCTCGGTCGCGTAGTGCCCCGCGGCGAGGAAATTGATGCCGCCCTCCAGGGCGGCGTGGTAGACCGAATGGGAGCTCTCGCCCGTGACGTAGAGGTCGTAGCCCTTCTCGATGGCCTCGAAGGCCTCGCGGGCGGCCCCGCCGGAGACGACGGCGGCGCTCCTGATCTCCGTTGGCCCTCCGGGAAGGAGGGAGAGGGGGGCGGAGCCGTCGGGCAGGACGCGGCGGAGGGCCTCGTCGAGGCCGATGGGCGGATCGAGGCTACCCGCGAAGCCGAGGGCCTGGCCGTGATAGTAGCCGAAGGCCTCGAGGGAGGAGAGGCCGAGCATCCGGGCCAGGACGGCGTTGTTGCCGACCTCGGGATGCTTGTCCAGGGGGAGGTGGCAGGCGTAGAGGGCGAGGTCGGCGGAGAGGAGGAGAGCGACGCGCTCGCGGAGGGCGCCCTCGATCCGCGAGGCCCGGCCCCAGAAGAGGCCGTGGTGGACGAAGAGGACCTGGGCCCCGCCCTCGGCGGCCCGGCGTATGGTCTCGGCGCAGGCGTCGACCGCGAAGGCGACCCGGTCGATAGGGCCGGGCCCCCTGCCGACCTGGACCCCGTTGAGCGAGTCGTCGAGCTCGCGGAGGGCGCCGATCTCGAGGAAGGAGCGGCACCAGGCGTCGAATTCCTGCAAATTCTGCATCGGTCGGAGTATATACGGAAGGCCGGGGCGAAAAAAGCCCTCGAAGGGGGCGGCGCCGAGCTCACGCGGGCATAAAAAAGGGCCTTCCGGGGAAGGAGGCAACTGACCCCGGAAGGCCCAACGACGAAATAAGCTACGAGAGCCTATCCGCCGTCCAAGAAGGAGAGTCGCCGGCCCGTTTCGGCGCCGGACCGGCGTTTCCGTACCTGATATATCAACCATACGGAATTCAGCTAAAAGAATCAAGTGAAAGGCCTGACATTCTTTGCGCTAAAACGAAAACGCTGTAAAACAAAACGAAGTTCCGTAATTTCATGTTTCATAGACAGTAAAGAGTAGACAGAGCCCTTCAGAGCGCGGCGGCGAGGGCAGCGCGCAGCTCCGCGGGGCTCAGGGCGATCGGGTTCCCCTGCATGGAGCTCGCCGTGGCGGCCTTCTCGACGATGGCGCCGAGGTCGGCCGAGCCGATGCCGAAGCCCGCGAGGGGGGCGATGCCGAGGCGCTTGGCCAGGCAGGCCAGGACCGGGGCGGCGTCCTCGGCCTCGAAGCGGCGGGCTTCCCCGCCTCGGCCGCCCTCCCCGCCCCCGAGGATCCGGGCGGCCTCGGCGTAGCGGCCGAGGGCGGGGGAGTCGGGAGCCCGGTCCCGGAGGGCGGCGACGTTGACGGCCGTGACCGGGGCGAGGAGGGCCGCGCAGAGGGCCCCGTGGGGGGCGGCGAAGGCCCCGCCCAGGGGAGCGGCGAAGCCGTGGACGGCCCCGAGCCGGGCGTTGGCCAGGGCGAGGCCCCCGAAGAGGCTCGCGAGGGACATATCCTCCCGGGCGCGGAGATTCCCTCCCTCGCGGCAGGCGGTCTCGAGGGAGGAGGCGACCCGGGCGAGGCCCTCGCGGCAGAGGGCGTCGACCAGGGGATTGGGCTTGTTGCAGGTGAAGGGCTCGAGGAGCTGGGCGAGGGCGTCCATGCCGCTCGCGGCCGTGACCGCGGGAGGGCAGCCCAGGCAGAGCTCGGGGTCGACGAGGGCGAGGCGGGGGAGCATCGAGGGGGAGCGGAGGCTCGCCTTGAGGCCCCGCTCCCGCGAGGCGAGGACGGCGTTCTTCGTGACCTCGGAGCCGGTGCCTGCCGTCGTCGGGATGGCGATGCAGGGCAGGGAGGGCCGGGAGAGGGGCTTGCCCGCCCCGATGACCTCGAGGTAGTCGAGGACGGGCCCCGGGTTGGCCAGGAGCGCGGCCACGGCCTTGGCCGCGTCGAGGGCCGAGCCTCCGCCGAAGCCGATGACGAGGTCGGCTCCGAAGGCCCGGGCGGCGCCCAAGGCAGCGTCGGCCAGCTCGAGGCTCGGCTCGCCCCCGACGGGGTAGGCCGTGGCCGCGAGCCCCGCCTCGTCCAGGGAGGCGAGGAGGGGCGCGGCCCGGGAGGGATCGGAGCCCGTGAGGACGAAGGCGCGCGAGCCGAGGGCGGCAGCCGCCGGCCCCGCGCCGCGCAGGGCGCCGGAGCCGAAGGAGATCCTGCCCGCGGAGAGGAACTCGAAGGCCGGGACCGAGGCCTCAGCGGGCATCGACGAGCTCGTACCAGGCCCGGCTCCGGGGCTCGGCCATCATGGGCTCGGCCGCGGCGAGCCACTTCTTATAGTGGGCCGTCTCCTTGTGCCGGGCCGGCGCCGCCTCGTCCCGGTAGACCTCGTAGAGGAGGAAGGCGACCGGGTCCTCCGGATCCTGGAGGAGGTCGAAGCGCTCGATCCCCGGCTCCTGGCGGCTGGCCCGGGCGTTCTCCATCGTGGCGGCGCGGAAGGCCTCCACCTGGTCGGGCTTGATCTTGATGGTGACGACGAGGGCTCTCATGTGCTTCCTCCTGAACGGATGATTCCCTTAGGGCAGGCTCCAGAATACCACGCGGTCGCGGCCCCGCGCCTTAGCGGCGTAGAGGGCCTCGTCGGCCCGGCGCAGGTAGCGGTCCACGCCCTCCTCCGCCTCCGGCACGGCGGAGTAGGCCCCGACGCTGATGGTCACGGGGATGCCGCCGCCCTCCCAGGGGAAGGGCGAGCCGCCGACCGCCCCGCGGAGCCGCTCGCCCGCGGCGACGGTGCCCTCCCGGTCGGACTCGGGGAGGAAGACCGCGAACTCCTCGCCGCCGTAGCGGGAGAAGGCGTCGGTGCCGCGGAGCTCGGCCTTGCAGCGGCGGCAGACCTCCTTGAGGACCTCGTCCCCGGCCGCGTGGCCCCGCTCGTCGTTGACCTTCTTGAAGAGGTCGAGGTCGAGCATGAGGACGCCGACGGAATAGCCCGCCCGCCGGGCCAGCTCGAAATCCCGCGCGCAGACCTCGTCGAAGCGGCGGCGGTTCAGGGCGCCGGTCAGGCCGTCGAGGCAGGCGAGCTCGGCGAGGCGGTCGAGGAGGAGGGCCGTCTCGGTGACGTCGGTGAGGAGGAGGGAGGAGCCGAGGCGGCGGCCCCGGGCGTCGGACACGCGGAAGGCGCGGGCCTTGAGCCGCCTCGGCCCGCCCACCCACCGCCCCTCGGGAGCGAGGGCGAGCTCGCCCTCCCCCTCGGCCGCCACCAGGCGCTCGAGCTCCGGCAGCTCGAGGGCCTCCGCCATCTCCTCGCCGCCGGCCCCGGGGCCGAGGCCGAAGAGGCGGGCGGCCGCCGGGTTGAAGTCGACCACGGCCCCCTCGAGGTCGAGGATCACCAGGCCCTCGTGGAGGCTCTCGAGGACCCGCTCGCGGGCCACGGGGAGGAGGTCGAGGAAGCGCCGCTTCGCCATGGCCCAGCCGCAGAGCCCGCCGCTGAGGAGGACGGAGAAGGGCCCGAGGTCGATGCCGTAGGGCGTCGCACCGGCGATGATGAGGATGTTCGTCGCGAAGGGGACGAACATGGCGCCCAAGACGATGAGGGCGCTCCGCCGCAGGGCCTGGGACGAGGAGGCGGCGTAGCGGACGAGGATGACGACCCCCGAGCAGAGCATGAGCCACATCGCCGCGCTGTGGAGCCAGTAGGCCGGCCCGTGCTCGATGGCGACCAGGGGGAAGGGGGCCTCGGGCCTGAGCCGGCAGCGGGCGTAGAAGAGGCCGTGGAGCTCGGTCGTCCACAGGAGGCCGAGGCTGAGGGCCGGCTCGAGGAAGAGGAGGGCCAGGAGGCGGGGGCGGGCTACGCGGCTCTGCGTGAAGTCGAGGGCGAAGAGGAGCCACAGGGGGGGGATGAGGACGATGCCGACGTACTCGACCTTGACCCAGAAGACGATGCGCTGAAGGCTCCCCCCCGAGAGCTCGAAGGCCGAGCCCGCGGCGTAGACGGCGAAGGCGAACATGAGGAAGGAGAAGGGCGTGGCCCCCGGCACCCGGAAGCGCAGGGCGCCGGCGATGCCGAGGAAGGAGCAGAAGAAGGCGACGACGATCAGGACGGCGGTCAGGAACGAGGGTGAAATCATTTTAGCTCGATACTACACGCTTCCCGGGCTCCGCGCAAAGGTTTTTTACCATCTGCCTCGAATCCTGTTGGAGCCGGGAGGGAAACGAGAGGGAGACCTTCCCCAAGGTCTCCCTCTCGCGCTCTCTCATCCAAGGGCGGCCCGGCCCCCCCCCCCCGAGCCATCACCCGGCCTTCCCGCTCGCCTCCCAACAGGCTTCGAGGCAGTCGCCGCGCCCGAAGGCGCGGCGCGAGAGGCCTCGTGCGCCTCACATCCTTCGCTGTCCCGCGACGCGCAGGCGCGTCGCGAGAGGCTTGGTGCGCGGCGTATCAAGGAAGTTTCGCGATTATCTCTTTCAGGTAGGGCTTCTTCTCCAAGTCGCGCACCAAGCCTTCGGCCCTCGACTTGTTGACGTAGCTGCGGTCCTGGAAGAAGTAGCGGTACTTCGTGTGGACCTCGTAGCTCCCCTTCATGAGGGCGTAGGAATCCTCGGTCATGACGAGCTCCTCGTCCGTGGGGATCACGAAGACCCTGACCTTGGAGCCCTTGCCGGTGATGTCGAGCTCGGCGTTGCGGCACTTGGCTTTGGCGTTCTTGTCCTGGTCGATGACGATGCCGAGCTCCTCGAGGCCGGCGGTGGAGAGCTGCCGGGTGACGGGGCCCATCTCGCCGACGCCGGCGGTGAAGACCAGGGCGTCCAGGCGCCCGAGGGCGGCGTAGTAGGCGCCGATGTACTTCTTGATGCGGTAGGACTCGATCTCCTG